>Ga0194035_1000039_pt1 | contig 80846 bp, 78 predicted proteins | sample JunL2320m_MetaG_FD_148680 | JGI IMG/M metagenome (GOLD analysis project Ga0194035, IMG submission 148680) | Anoxic zone freshwater microbial communities from boreal shield lake in IISD Experimental Lakes Area, Ontario, Canada - Jun2016-L239-20m | ecosystem: Environmental > Aquatic > Freshwater >...
AAGTCACTCCTGATGAAATATATCGAGTACAAGCAATCATCAATAACCTTCCCAGACGAGTGTTACAATGGCAGACTCCTGCTGAAGCATTTATTAGTTATCGTTGCGATGGGAAGTAGAATACACCTATCCTTTTGCAGGATCATCAGTAATTCCTGTTTGAATATTTGCATCAGGAGTTACAGTGTCGCGACTAGCATTTAGTTTGTGCCCTTAAAAGATCGTTTGAGGTAAGTCCAAGATAAGTGGAAGTATCACTCGAGGAAGCGCCCCATCATGTACTTTGGACTCAGATGGGATCACATTTATATCACCTAGATTACCAGGTGTATCTTGCGCCTTTTTTTCTGCCTCGCTCAAAAGTGAAGCATATTTTCTCTCAGGAGGCGGCATGGTATATGGAAATAATGATGTAGTATAGCAAATACTATGAAATATGCCTTTTGTTGTCGTTGCCATTTTTGGTAATCTATGGCGAGTGTGAGATCCTTATATACCCACACCCATACACATCTTGCTACAATGATCAGATGCTCCAGACCATATCCCATTTCTTCCTCGCAATCGGTGCGGTGATCGTCACGACTTTTACGAGTATACAAACATCTGTCAGTCAGCGCATATTTCCCCCACCACCATCCTGGGTCCTATCTCCCACACCACTCACAACTCCTATCTTACATACTTCCATCTCACCCACGTTATCAACTATCAACTATCAACTATCAATTACCCCCTCTCCAGTATTAGAAATTAGTAATTCGAAATTAGGTCGTAGCATTCCTTCTCTCTCACCTACTGTTTCCTTACATACTGTTCTACTGCCCACCCCCACCATCCCCTGGGGCACGACTGAAAAAATAGCCGAACACACCTATCGCACCTATGTGGGCGAGGATCCAGTCATGTCGACCGAGGAGGAGTTTGTCATAGCACTAAACAAATACCGCGCATTGCATAGCGTGCAAGAACTTTTTGTGGGCTCTGATCTGTGTACCTTTGCGACGATGCGTATCAATCAGCTCAAGGCACTGGGCAAGCTCGATGCGCATGCAGGGTTCAAGGAGTTTCTGGCAAATGATGAGAACTGGAAGACTATGCCACGGTTTGTAGCACTGGGTGAAAATAACAGCTTCGGGTACAAGCAGTCTGGTACCCATCTCATCGAGTGGATATTTGATGCTGATGAGGAGCATCGCTCAAATCAGCTCAACCCTCAGTGGAATCGTACCTGTGTACGCATCAGCGATACTATAGTCGAGGTGATCTTCGGACAGGAAAAATAACAGGAATTGATAACTGAAAATTGATAATGGATAATTCAGAGTTAGATCTGATAAATAAGCGGTAGAAACATGTGAAATGACTTGTATCATCGAGAGGCTTTGACTATCATGTGTGCTATGCACGCGTATCACGGTTTAGATCCACAAGAAGTCATCAGTCGGCGTGAGAAATATGGATTGAATGAGGTGCCAGAACAGTCACAATCAAATCTTCTGCATGAATTTTTTCACGATCTGCGCTCACAGGGCAATCTCCTCCTCGCCATAGCGGGAGTCGTTGCATTTAGTCTCGGAGAGTATCTCGAGGGAGCTATCATCATCATATCGATCTTGTTAAACACTGCGATCCAAGTGTTTCAATCATACAAAGCAAATCAAGCAGTGGATGCGCTCAAAAAACTTTCATCGTACGAAGTGCGCGTCATCAGATCGGGACAAGAGTCGCGTATCCCGAGCCATGAGCTCGTGCCCAACGATATCGTGTATCTAGAGGAAGGATCGCGCATCCCTGCAGATGGGACGTATCTAGGCGGCACCGAGCTCGAGGCTGACGAGTCGCTCCTGACTGGCGAAAGTCTCAGGATCGCAAAGCAACCAAAGGAATCCCTGATGAGTGGCACCTATGTCAGCTCGGGCAATGGCTACATGCAAGTCACCGCAACGGGTGCTTCCTCGGCACTGGGCAAGATCATACAAAAAGTACAATCGGTCAAGACACCTCAGACTCCCCTCGAAAAGTTGCTGGTCACCTTGACAGGCCGCCTGAGTCTCCTTGGACTCGCCCTCTCATCGATCGTCTGTACGCTCCTGGTCCTGAATGGGAGTGAGTTTGCAGCTGCGCTCATTATATCCCTCGCGTTTGCAGTCGCCTTTATCCCCGAAGGGTTGCCTCTCGTGCTCACCGTCATCCTGTCCTATGGCGTCAAACAACTCGCCGGACACAAGGCTATTGCTAAAAATATAGGGGTGATCGAAGCATTGGGGGGCATTGATACGATCGTGACAGATAAAACTGGTACCATCACTTCAAACCAAATGGTGGTGTCTGAGGTCTACTATCCCGCTCCCTCACAGACGGCGAGACACCTCTCATGCCTCATCGCAAATCTTTGCAATCATACGACGATAGTCAGCTCATCAACCTCAGGCAAAGGTACCATCGTGGGAGACTCCACCGAGGGCGCCCTACTCATGTACAGCTCAGCACAGGGCGTGGATCCTATGACTACCCTCTCAGAATGGACTATCGAGGGGGAGATACCTTTTTCGAGTATACGTAAATATATGGCAGTACTGTGCAAGCACAACACCCACTCACAAAACCGCTTTGCATATCTCAAAGGGGCACCCGAAATCATCCTACATATGTGTGACCGCGCGCTCATTGGCGATGTCGTGCACCCACTTTCAGAAGTACGAGTGCAGGAGTTTTCAAAAGTCATGGAGTCCTATGCCAAAAAAGGGAAGCGTCTCATCGCAGTCGCATATCAGAGCCATGCTCCCCATGCCTCGACTGAGGTACCTACTACGCACTATATCTTTGTAGGATTTTTTGCCATCATGGATCCACTCCAGCCACACATCGCAGAGGTGGTAGACGCATCAAAAAATATGGGTATCACCACCTATATGGCCACGGGCGATCATCCGCAGATGGCGCTCCACATAGCAAGGCTCGCACATATCGCCAGTGATCACGATACGGTGATCACTGGCACAGATCTCCTGACTCTGACCGATGCTCAACTGGGACACATGATCCTCACCTCCAAAGTATTTGCTCGTGTGCAACCAGAGGACAAACAGCGCATCACTCAAACACTGCAGCAGATGGGGCACTTTGTCGCGCTCACCGGTGACGGGGTAAATGATACGATCGCACTCAAGCAAGCAGATGTGGGCATCGCGATGGGCATGAAGGGGAGCGATGCTGCCAAAGAGGTAGCACAGATCGTGCTGGCCGATGATAACTTTGCGACGCTCATCGATGCTCTGCATGCGGGACGCGCGATCATCCAAAAGCTCAAGCGCTCGATCATGTTTCTCCTGGCAACAAACTGTATGGAGGCCGGCATACTGCTCTTTGGAGTCATCGCCCAGTTTGCAGGCGTACTCTCAAATACACATGCGTCCCTCCTGACCCCGCTCCAGCTGCTGTATATCAACCTTGTGACAGACTCAGTGCCTGCATTTGCATTTGCGTTTATGCCTATCACCAGGCTCCCTCATGAGACATCCAAGAAACATTCACTCCAAGATTTTTTCTCTTCGAGGACGATAGGCAAGATCGTCGGCACTGCATCACTAGGCATCGTCATCTCGCTCGCTGCATACTTTTATATGTTAGACATAAACCCAGTGCGCGCACAGGGATTTCTATTTTCAACACTCGTGGCGGTGCAGATCTGGGTATTTGTAGATGAGTGGATCAGTCAGGGGTATCACAAGATCAATACATTTTTCATAGTCATCACGATCGGCATGTTTGCCTTCCATGCCGTGTCCATGCTGTATATCGGCGTCGTCAGATCGGGCTATGCCGTACCTGAGACATTGAATCACATAGTCTCCTCCATCCTCCTCGCCTCCACGATCCTCCTAGCGAAGATGGGCTATCGGGTAGTGAGGGAGATGCTGAGACCAAGTGTAGTAAGGAACACTTAATACACGTCGCTCCCATCTGTGATGCATGTCAGTGCGAGAGGCCTTGGACTGAGCCTGTCCCGCTGTGGCGGGGTGACAATCTCGTTGAGTAAGGGATTGCTACGTCTCCGCCTCGGCTGATCCTCGCAATGACATATAGGGTTAAGTTACGAAAGTCTTGCGAGGCACTCTTCTTTGCCCAAGAGCTCCATGGACTCGTTCAGTGGGGGAGAAATTTTCTTCCCTGTGATCGCGACGCGCATCATCATAAAGTACTCACTTTTTTTCATGCCCAGCTCATCACATGCCTTCTGCATCGCCTCACCAATATTCGTCGCAGTCCACTCTCCGATTGCTTGTAGCTTACTGCTGGTAGCTTGCAGCTGAGCTGTGTATGTCTTCAGATCTACCTCGTGTGTCGTGGGACGTGAAAAGAAAAACTCACAGATAGGCCAGTAGTCGCTGAGCTTTTTGATCCGAGACTGTATGAGGGGGATCGAACCGGAGAATAGTCGTGAGTCGTCAGTCGTCAGTGCATATGCATTTTTATCATGTTCTTTCAGATAATTACAGATTGCAGATTGTAGATTGGAAATTGAAGCGAAGCGTATGTATTCCCCATTCATCCACTCGAGTTTCACGAGGTCAAATGTAGGTCCCACAGCCTTCAGATCCTTCAGGTCAAAAAGGGACTCAAACTCCGCGCGCGAAAAGATCTCCTTTTGATCAGGGTGCGCCCACCCCATGAGCGAGAGGTAGTTCACCATCGCATCAGGGAGGTATCCCTGAGCGAGGAACCAGCTGGACCAGACGGGATTTTTGCGCTTGGAGAGCTTGGACTTGTCAGTGTTGCGCAGGAGTGACACATGACAAAATGCTGGCAGCTCCCATCCAAAGTACCTATAGAGGAGGATGTGCTTGGGTGTCGAGTTGATCCATTCCTCAGCGCGGATCACATGGGTGATCTGCATGAGATAGTCATCGATCACCACAGCCAGATGGTAGGTGGGATATCCATCAGCCTTTAGAAGTACTTGGTCATCGAGGTCACTCGTGTTGATCGATATCTCTCCACGGATAAGATCTTGGAAGGTGATGGCTTCGTCCACGGGCATCCTCATGCGGATGACAAAGGGAGTCTCTCCGACGGAGTCAAGGGTGAGCTTCTTCTCCCGACACTCCCCATCATAGCGAGGTATCAACTTGCGGAGCTTTTGCTCCTCACGCACCTGCTCCATCCGCTCTTTGGTACACGTGCAGATGTATGCATGGCCTTTTCCCACCAGCTCATGTGCATATTTTTTATAGATCTCTAGTCGCTCTGACTGACGATAAGGACCAAACGGTCCTCCTTGTGCGGGACCCTCGTCGACCTCTATCCCATAGCTCGCCAGTGATTTCATAAACTGTTCCTCTGCTCCCTCGACGTATCGCGTGCGATCAGTATCCTCGATACGCAGGATAAACTTCCCCCGGTGCTTTTTGGCATAGACATAGTTCAGGTATGCGGTGTAGATGCTGCCGATGTGGAGATCGGCTCCTGTGGGAGAGGGAGCCATGCGAGTTCGGATCATAGGGTGGGTTTTGTCATCTTTGAACATTTATAATGGTTTATATCTGTCATCCCTGCGAAGGCAGGGATCCATATCATTCATTCTTTTCAGTTTTGCTAAATTTCAAAATACAATTCTCTCCATCCAGGATTTCTTTCGTTTATTATCCGTTCCTTCCATTCACGTTTCCATCTTTTGAGACATTTTTCTCTTTGGATGGCGACGCGGATGTCTTCATGTACTTCATAGTATACCAATTTAGTCACGGAATACTTCTTGGTAAACCCCTCGACTATCTTTTCCCTGTGCTCCCAAACACGTTTCTTTAGAGATGAGGTGACGCCTATATACAGCACTTTATGACTTTCGGAAGTCAGTATGTATACTGCGTACATGCGAACCATTATATAGCTGATTCCTGCCTGCGCAGGAATGACATGATCATGCCAATATGCTGGATTATTGCCGGAGTTTATCCCGCATTTAGATGCAGGACAAGAATGACTTGTAATAGATTATAAACATTATGAACACAACTGATTCCTGCCTGCGCAGGAATGACATGAGGTAGAGAAATATAAATTAAAATGTCACTGATTACTATGGACGAAATCGACTGTGAGTATTGCGCGCGCTGTGGCGCGCGCACCATCAAACCCTCATCTAAGTACCGCCACTGTGATGCGTGTCAGACTGACTACTATATCAACCCACGCCCCTGCAACGCGATCATCATCACAGATGCGAGTGGTAGAGCACTCCTCACGAAGCGTGCCTTTGATCCCGCAAAGGGCAAATGGGATCTGCCGGGAGGATTTATGGACTGTGAGGAGACAGCTGAGGAGTCTGTGCGTCGTGAGGCTCGAGAGGAGCTGGGGGTCGAGCTAGACGATATCGCGTATATGAACTCTGGATATGATCGATATGTCTTCAAGGGGATGAACTACCATACACTTGGATTTGTGTTTACCGCGAAAATACGTGGTGCTCAGGTACCTCAGCCAAACGATGACGTGTCTGAGATACGATACTTTTCACGCGAGGAGATCGATATGGATGCCCTAGCCTTCCCCGTCCTGCGTACGACACTGGAGTACTTTTGGGATAAGAAAGGATAGTGAGAGCGATAGATGGTTAAAATTATGTCATCCCAGTACTCGTCAACTGATTTGATGACGATATTTGCAACCTCACTTGTCTGTCACCCCGCCATGGCGGGGTCCAATGTTATGAACAGTAGCTGCACAGGTATCCGGCGCCTTTAGATCCCCGCGTGCGCGGGGATGACCTGCAGAAGAATTTGTTACCTATAGCTTGCAGCTTTGCTCTCTCAGCCAAAGGCTGATCCGCCTCTGGCGGAAGCTCTAAGCTCTAAGCTGTCAATTATCAATTTTCAGTTATAAGTTAGTTTCGCTTGTTTTCCTCATCCTGAGTCTCATAAATCCATACCCTACACAGAGGAGTGGAAGGAGCAGGATATTCCCCCACTTAAACATGTCCTTTTGTGCATTTACGAGTGAGGGCATGGGGAGCGACTGCATGGCACGTGCACGGATACCAGAGAGCGCACCTGCTGATGAGAAGTCATTCACGAGATTGACCACAAAGTCGAGATTGCTCGATCTCCCTAGATATCTATCTTGGACGAACCGAGATGAGGGGATCACGATGACTTCACCTTTGGACTTTGTATTTTTTGCATGTGCGATGAGGAGTTGTGAGCCTGGATTGGCTGGTTCTTTGACGCTATTTGGCTTTACATCGGCGACATCGGTCACTTTCCATGATTGGACGGTGGATCTCACGAGCTCAACTTGCCTGACGTCTGCCTTCTTTTTGAGTGAGAGAGATGAAGTCCAGGGAAAGGTAAGCGAGCTGATGTTCGCCGCATACGGAGCCTCGGGATTGAACATATTCGTACGCACCCAATACGGATACTGTGTCACGTATTGTTGAGATTGATTTGCTCCAAAATTCACGATCTCAGACTGAGCAGAGAGTACCAGGTCCCGATTTACTGAGATTCCATACTCATCGAGGAGTGGCTGGAGCTTCGCTGATGCTGATGAACCCACGAGATCATTTGAGACTGCTACTCCATCTGTCATGAAAATCGCGGCGCCACCACCAGCGAGGTATGACTTGACCGCGGTGAGTGATTCCTCAGTGAGTGCAGAGTCTTGTGTGTCAAGCATGACGAGTGGGCGATATGAACTATCGAGCTTGGTGAGATCCACCTGCTCCACGGGGGACTGTGAGGTGAGGACCTGTCGAAGTGTATCCATGGACTCACCACTCCCTGGCTGACCCATCATCGAGAGGTCAGGTGCTCCTCCAACGAGCGCCACTTTCTTTTGGGTAGGAGAGGTGGCTTTGTACAGGATAGATGAGATGGTGTACTCGAGCGTTTGGGTGTCAATGGTGGGGATGGACTCTTTTTTGTCTTTGACTTTGATACCGATACCAAAGTATCCACTGCTGACTGCGAACTGATCATTTTCGACTGATGAAAACTGGAGCTCAGGGATACTGTACTCAGCCGCGAGCTTGCGACTCGCCTCATCAGACTTTGGATCGACTGTCTTGACAGATACTTTTGTCGAGCTGTATTTGTACTCGCTCAGGAGATCTGATACCTCTGTTTTGGTGGGGAGGAATTTGCTTGGCAGATCTGAGTTTGCAAAGAACATGATCTCGACAGGGTCCTTCAACGTGCTAATGATCCTTTTGGAGGAATCTGAGAGCGTATACGCATGCCCACGAGACAGATCCAGCTTCCAGGGGATTTGAGTGATAAGGAGATTGATCCCCATAAGTCCTGCGATGAGTACGCCGATGACCACATCACGAGATGATTTATCGAGCTTGATTTTTTTGAGTATTGAGGAGATGCGCATAGGGTGTAAATCAACTTCTTTTTTCTACATCCATGATGGTCAAAAAGAGCATGATGGACGTCACGCTGACAAAGTAAAATATGCTTCGTACATCCAGGACGCCTTTGATAAAGCTATTCAGCTGGTTCACGGGACTAAGCGTCGTAAAGGCACGATCGAGCACCTCAGGCACCACTGAGTTTATGACATCTGTGCCCAAAACATTTAGAATAAAGAGCCCCACCGCCCCCATGAGAAATGCGACTACTTGGTTATCAGTCCCTCCCGATACAAAGAGTGACACTGAGAGTGCCATCGCAAAAAAGCATACCACTCCTACATACGCGACCAAGACCTCGGGGAGATACAGCGAGCTGCCAACTCCCGCACCGATCACATTTAGACTGACCGGCAGGCCCAGAGTGAGCGCGAGTGCGACCATACACACGATCACGAGCGCGATGAACTTGCCGAGTACGATTTGCGTGGGAGTCAGGGGGATGGTCTGTAGTATCTCCATGGTTCGCACGCGCTTTTCCTCAGCGAGGGCGCGCATCGCAACTGCGGGGACAAATATCATCGCGATCCAGGGGAGGAGTCCAAAAAACTGTCGCATGCTCACCTGTCCGATCACAAAGACATCTTTGACAAACATAAAATTTGCAAACACTGCAAACAGCACGACGATGATATACCCAAAAGGGTTATTGAAGTAGTGACCGAGTTCTTTTTTGATAAGAGGTCGCATAGTATCTATCATGTCATCCTGAACTTGATTCAGGATCTAAATTATTTGGATTCCGGATCAAGTCCGGAATGACACGCAAAAAATCATCGCGTATCTGACTCGAGAACTTTTTCTTTAAACAACTTTTCAACTGCGCCTTTGCCCTTGGGCTTTGGCCCATCATAAATCTTTTTGCCTTGGTTGATGATGACTATACGGTTTGCAATATCCTCCACTTCTGACAGAATGTGAGTAGAAAAGATGATGATCTTGTCTTTGGCTAGCTCGATGATGAGCTCACGGATACGATCCTGCTCGATGGGATCCAGACCAGACGTTGGCTCATCCAGGATGAGTATGTGCGGACTGCCCAGAAGAGCTGCAGCAAGACCTACACGCTGACGATAGCCACGTGAGAGGGTCTCAATTTTTTTGTCCATGACATCTGAGAGGCCGACTTTTGCAGTGATATCACTGATGTCTCCGTGCTTTTTCACCTCGCGGATAAACTGGAGATATTCGCGCACCTTCATGTCAGGATAGAGCGGGTTATTTTCAGGAAGGTATCCGATCTTTTGAGTCGTCGCGAGATGGTGCTCGATCGGATCGACTCCATCGACCATCACGGTGCCTGAGGAGGGCTTCAGGATACCGGTGATCATGCGCATAGTGGTAGTCTTACCGGCACCATTTACGCCGAGGAAGCCGACCACCTCACCTACCTTGATCTCGAGATCGAGTGAGTCCACTGCTTTCTTGTCCCCAAAGAGTTTTGAAACCTGTTGAATATGTATCATAGTTCAGAACTAGTTTATATCTAAAAAATGGCGAGAATGCAAGAGATCAAAAATGGTCACGCGTGATAGATTCTTTTGTATGTCATCCCGTGCTACGACACGGGATCTATGTATGTGTATTGTTATTATGCACTGGATCCCGTCCGCCAGCTGGCGGATTCATCGGGCACCGCCCGTCGGGCTATGCCCAGACTACGTCCAGAGGTGGGATGACATGCATCGTCAGGTAAGTAATTAGGTACATAGTATGGGATTGCCACGGATCTCTCGCCAAGGAAAGAGATCCTCCCTCCAGAGGCGCCGTGCCCGCAATGCTACGCATAAGCGTTGCAGGCGAGGGGCAGGCGCAATGACATAACCGTATTCCCTTCCAACTTTACAGACTTTATGACTTTATAGACTTTATAGACTTTATAGACTTTTCATATCCCTATCTTCTCAAATGTTCTCTCAACCACAGCCCAGTCCATATTTGTAAAAAATGCATCGATATATGCAGCACGCGCGACGCCGTAGTCCATAAAGTACGCATGCTCGTAGGTATCGAGCGCAACGATAGGCACACATCCCCAGACCGGATAGCTATTTTGTGCGTCACCGATATAGTTGAAGAGTCTCCCCTCCATAGAGTTCCACGCAGTCCAGACCCAGCCACGTGCGGCGATGCCGGTCGCTTTCATATCCTTTTTGTATGCATCAAATGACCCAAAATCTTTCACGATCTGTGCCATCAGCTTGCCTGTGGGTGCGGTTCCAGAGCCTCCCAGATGTCCAAAGTACACCTCGTGATTTACGATGCCTCCATATGCAAAGGTCAGCTCGACTTTGAGCTCGCGGATCAGAGAGTAGGACTGGTTTGCTTTGGCATAGTCATCATCGGTCAACTTTTCAAGCGCTACATTTATCTCGTTGTACTTAGCGACATATCCTGCGTAGAGCTTCAAGTGCTCCTCGACTGACTTGCGACTGAGGCCCGACATCTCGAGGAGATGTGGCGAAAAGGTTTGGGCGACTTTAGGAGTGAACATGGGTGTAATGAATAATGAATAATTAAGAATGAATAATTTTCAAATATCGTGCGAGCGCAGTATAGCATCTGCAAAGTGGTGCAGATTTGTATTTCGATTTGGACTCGAATTATTTTGCATTGCGAACTGTAGATTGTGAATTCGTCGCATGCTGCTCTTTCCACTCCTCGATCTTCTTATGATCACCAGACAGAAGGATCTCGGGCACGCTCTGTCCCTCATATTCTTGTGGGCGCGTATACGCTGGTGGCTCCTTGGCATACTTCGAATAGGTTTCGTTTTCTGTCACTCCCTCTTTGGCAAAGACTCCTGGCAATAGTCTCGTCACCGCATCCGTGATCACGGCAGCTGGCAGCTCGCCTCCGGTGAGCACATACTCTCCTATCGATATCTCTTCATGGACATGCTTGAGTATGCGCGCGTCGACTCCCTCGTAGTGACCACAGATGATGATAAGGTGCGATTTGGTAGTCGCGTATTCCTTTGCTACTTTTTGTGAAAAAAGTCTCCCTCCCGCTGAGGTGAGGATGACATGTGACTCTGGGGTCATGACGCTCTGGAGCGCTTTGTGGAGCACATCCACGCGCAGGATCATGCCGGCTCCTCCCCCAAAGGGACGATCATCCACTGATCCATACGCATCCACTGCAAATGCGCGGATGTCTACGTAATCAATAGTTACGGCACCTTTTTTTTGTGCTTTACCTACTATGGAGGTGTCGAGGATGCCACGCATCATGTCCGGAAATAGGGTGAGGATGGTGATACGCATATAAGAAAGTCAATTTACAATCTACAATCCGCCGATTCGGCGGACAAATACTATTCAATATAAATATATAGAAATTACACCCGCTTGTTGCTCTACCATTTCCGTCACCCCCGCGTACGCGGGGATCCAATGGAACAGGATTACTCATTGTATCAATTAACTTTAGCCCGGTATATCAAGGTATTCACGGGAAAAAGTCTCAAAGTCTACCTGATCTTTCCCCTCGATCTGTACTTGGATAATATCTCCGTCACGCACACTCAGGATCTTCACTCTCTTTTCCTCGCCCTTTAATACCATCTTTGTCCAGAGTCCCGGCCAGGGAGTGAGCGCAAAGTATAGATTCTGCAGTGTGAGCCACTGGAGTGAATTGAGATCAATTGCATGAGTAGGATTTTTGGCAATGTACTTTTTCAGTATCACCGGGAGCTCTAGCTCGCTCACTGCTTCACGATGTACCAGTCTTTGCACAGTCGCCCACTCCACAAATCCATCATCGCGCGTGAGTTGAAAGATGTAGGTGGCTTTTTGGTGAACTTGGGGAGTAATTGAAAATTGAGAATTGAGAATTGAGAATTGGTGATACATACGGCATGCAACTTCTGCAAGCTTGTGTTCGATTATGTTCCGTGTGGCGGCGATAGTCGGCACGAGCTCTTGGGCGATGATCGGCCCGTGATCGAGATCTGCATCCATCTGCATGAGCGTGACACCCAGCTCTCGATCCCCGAACAGAATTGGAAAACAAATAGGAGAGGCACCTCTATAAAGGGGGAGTGCTGAGGGATGAATGTTTACGAATCCATTCGAAGGTATATCTAGGATATCCTGGGGTATGATACGCCCATAGGCGAACAGGAGCGCATGATCTGCGCGGCGCAAAGCGCCGCGCACCACCTCATCTCCGATTTTTCCTGTATGAACAGGGATGCCTAGCTTTTGACCGGCTACTTTGACTGGACTTGGAGTCAAGATGTGCTTTCTCCCTACTGGCTTATCAGGTGTCGTGACTACGAGTAGTATCTCCACCTGCAGCTCTGCGCTATGAGTCACTACATACTCCAGCACGTCTGCGGCTATCTGTGGAGTACCAAAGAATACAATCTGTTTCATGCGCATATTGTACCTGAAGGTCACCTTGGGATAGGTTCTGTTATACGAAATTCCCTCAAAGCCTATATCTTGCCCTGTCTGCGTGCCCGCCTATCTGCGATCGCCCGCCTATCTGCGAAGATGATGGCGTGGAAGCTGCTGGCGGGTCATCCCGGGCTTGCTTGTCCACCGAAGAGGTGGGACCCGGGATCTATGTGTGACATATTTCTACACCCCCATCCCATCCCGCCTTGGTGGGAAGGGATCACCCCCTCGTCCCGCAAAGCGGGATGAATTCGTGAACAAGGCTCCGCCCGTAGGGTTACGCCCAGAGGGGGGAGTGGAGGGTGAACCGAATTGAGGGAATTCACTTTTACTCGTTATACGATTTACGTTTTACATTTTGAGCTATCTATCTATTGACATATATGACCATGCTGGGTATACTGGTCAGTATGATCACATACACAGCTCAGCAGGCGAGACAGCGTTTTGGCGAGATACTCGACCTGGTGAAGTACAAAGGCGAAACTATACAGGTCACTCGTGCGGGTAGAGTAGCGATACTCATAACCGCTCCCACAGACCAAACATCTTCTATCCCCACTTCTGATGGCTTTGCAGGATCCTGGACTGATGAGTTTGCTACCAAAGCCACCTCTCGTGCAAAGAAGTATAGGAAATCATTCTCCCTCTCTCGATGACTCTACTCCTCGATACTGACGTCATCATTGATTATCTTCGTGGCGTACGCATCGCGGAGATGCAACATGCGTTATCTGGTCATACCTGTGCTATATCAGCCATCTCATATGCAGAGCTGCTTGCAGGCATCCCCGATCGCGAGACTTCAGCACAATATGCGAGTTTGAAAGGGTTTTTCAAGCACTATGAGATCAATATCGTTCCTATTGATGTGTCTGTTGTTGAAAAATATACTGATTTGAAACATAGTTTGAAAAAAAGCCCCGTCGGAGATTTCGACACGTTTATCGCAGCCACTGCGATCGCGCATGATGCATCTCTCTACACCCGCAATATCAAACATTTCACCACTATTCCAGATTTGAAACTCTACCGACCATGATCACACGACTCCTCATCTCCCTCATACGCATCTATCAAAAGACAGAGCCAGTGCGCAACTCGATCATGCGCCAGCTCCACCTCCCCCGCCACGAGTGCAAGTTCTCCCCATCGTGTAGTGAACATATGATCCTGCAGATACAGAAGGAGGGTGTGGTCAAGGGAATCATCTCTGGTATCAGGCAGATAGTGAGGTGTAGATGAGTCCTCAAAGCGCACTTCCTCTATGAACTCTACTTATCTCCCCGCTAGTGTGCTCGTAAACTCCTTTATCTTATTGTGCAGATCTTGGGAACTTTTGCGGTGAGTTTTGATGAGTCTCACCATCTCGCTGCCTACTACTGCAATATCTGCATACTCAACTACTGCGTCAACATCATCCCTCGTCTTGATCCCAAATCCCACCGCGATCTGAGCTTTTGTGTATTTTCGAATACGATCTATATATGCAGGCAAGTGATCCCACTTTGCACTCTCTCCAGTGACTCCCATATAGCTGGCTGCATAGATCAACTCTTGCTTGCTCTCACAGATCTGAGCGAGTCGCGCGTCGGTAGTGGAGGGCGCGATGACGGGCACGAGGGTGAGCCCGGCATCGCGCGACGCACGAGCGAGTGTCACGCCCTCAGGGGTATCAAAGGGCAAATCTGGCACGATCACGCCATAGATCCCACACGCATGAGCTCTTTTGCAAAATGCCTCGATACCGTAGCGCACGACTGTATTTGCATACAGTACAAATAAAAACTTCACCGCGGGATATGCACGGGTGTATTGCGCAGCTTTTTCAAATATATCATCGACGGTCACGCCCTGGGCGAGTGCCACATCAGAAGCATGCATGATGAGTGGCCCATCGGCCATAGGATCTGAAAAGGGTATCTGCAACTCGATGTAGCTACTCCCTCCCGCAACGAGCGCGTCAATCACTATATCGGTGAGATTGAGTGTCGGATACCCGACGACGACGTGGGTCATGAGTTTTTTTATCATAAGGTGGATACAACTTCTAATCGGTGCAGGTCTTTGTCTGCGCGTCCAGACAAATGTATGATCATCGTCATCTTTGGTGATAAGGTAGGTGCGAGCTTCAATCCGTGTGCCACCGCATGCGATGATTCGAGAGCGGGGATGATCCCTTCTTCGCGTGCGAGTGTGCGGAGTGCGGTCAGTGCCTCATCATCAGTCTCGCTCACAAACTCTACACGCTTGCACTCGTGTAGATACGCGAGCTGCGGTCCCACACCAGGATAGTCGAGGCCCGCAGAGATGCTGTGCGTGGTATCGATACCACCATCTGCAGTTTGGAGAAATATCGAACGGTATCCATGGAGGATGCCAGGGCGCGCCTCCGGCGCGCCCGTGAGTCTTGATGCGTGCCTCCCCACCTTTTCCACTCCCTCTCCTCCCGCCTCAACACCAATGAGTCTGACTGAGGGCTCATCCAAAAAGCGATTGAACGCACCCATCGCATTGCTCCCTCCTCCCACACATGCCATCACGAAATCAGGGAGTTTGCCTGTCGCGTTTTGTACTTGCTCAGCGATCTCTGTACCAGTGATGGATTGGAAATCGCGATTCATACTCGGATAGGGATGAGGACCCAGACATGATCCAAGGACATAGTGCGAATCGCTGGCATGTGCGATCCAGTGTTTGATCGCTGCATTTACTGCATCTTTGAGAGTGCGCGAGCCATCAGTGACTGAGATGACAGAAGCACCAAGCATCTTCATGATGTCGACGTTCGGCTTTTGACGGTGCATATCTACCTCTCCCATAAACACCACGCACTGCATGCCCATCTTTGCAGCAACGGTCGCCGTCGCTACTCCATGCTGCCCCGCACCAGTCTCTGCGATCAGCGTAGTTTTCCCCAGACGCTTCGCGATGAGACCTTGGCCGACACAGTGGTTGATCTTGTGGGCACCTGTCAAATTGCACCCTTCGTTTTTGAGATAGATCTGGGCTCCTCCGAGTCTCCTAGTGAGATTTGCAGCAAAGGTGAGAGGTGATGGCCTCCCCACAAATGTATGTAATAAATGTTCAAACTCCTGAATAAACTCCCGATCATGCAATACCGCACGATACACACGCGTGAGCTCATCGAGTGCGGGGATGAGTGCCTCAGGGACATATCTCCCTCCATAGGGACCAAAGTATCCTTGGGAGTCAGCATCATATGTGGAAGTGCTAAATGTTTTCATATATTTTTTTGGTTTGCTGCAATTTCTGCCGCAGTTGGCAGTTTTACTATGGTGCCTTGGTATGTCGTCTGCACTATCATATCTAGCATATGAACAGGTATAGAATCAAAACTTTTCTCAGGATTAGCAACGGCATGAACTTCTCCGATTGGAAGTTTTTGTTTGGACTGTGAAATATATTCACGCATAGATGTATCAAAAAATACTAATGTAGGGTTAGTCAAAGGAGAAGTGCTGGCTTATCGCCATGTAGATGAACGGTGGAGTATGGAAGTATTTGAAGTGGTGAGTATCATATCTGTTTAAACCTACCTAATTTCAGTTCACGGGCGCCGCGGGTGACAGTCGACACGCCGACATTCAGCATGAGCGCGACTTTGTGCTGCGGGGTACCTTTTTTTAGGAGTCGTACGATCTCGAGTCGTCGACTACACTCCTCTATCTCGCCCTCGGTGAGGATGCCACGTACCGCTTGCTTCAATGCAGTCACGCTCCGATGCTGTGCAAAATATTTGGCGAGCTTGACTACGTCTGCTGTATTTTCGGTGGTATTCATGATGCGTATCATACTAGTATACTAGTACGATGTCAATATGGTAGTTGACAGAAGATATAGAACAGACTAGTATGTATCAATTATTAATTAATAATTCAACTATGGCAGCCAAAAAAGCAGTCAAAGCTAAAAAGGTAGTGGCAAAGAAAGCCGCACCAAAGAAGGCAGGAAAGAAGGTAGTAGCAAAGTCAAAGAAGAAATAACTTTCTTTTTTCAGATATTTGAAAAAATCTCCCCCGCGTGAGCAGGGGATTTTTTTATACTTCACCGAATTGGTTATAGACGTTGTCTTCTCACTCCCTCCAAGCAGTTTGTGATCCTAATAAATATGAGGATCTGCAGATAGGAAAACAAAGTTTTTTTATCTTAGTGGAGAATCCAAATGGAACAGGAGTATGCATTTTATGTGATTACAGGCATTTACATGGATTCCTAGGAACTCTACTTTGTTCCATTTCACTTCAACTCTGCCCTTTCCATTTTTTCATTCTGACTGCTATGCGTTCAGCTGCAGATTGAGGCGCACCTTTTTTTGGCGTATCCTTTTCCCCAGTCGCATTTTGTTCGGCTTTTAGCCACGAACTCGACAATTTATCGCCCTGTTCATCTTGACTGAAGTCAGGTGTTGACGATTTTTCTTCAACTATTTCTTTTATGGGCGATGGCCAATTATTCTCTGTGAGAAACTGAGCAATCTGCACTCTCATGTCTGCATAAGAACTGCTAGGAATTGCACCTGAACGAATACCAGACTCGAGTGTATCTTTGATATTAGGATTTAAAAGATATTCCCCATCACGTAAAATATAATCCATTGAATGTTCCAAGATGGCCTTTTTCTGCCGTATATCATCATCTGTCTCAGTGGTATCGGTAGCTGGTAAGGCTTGTGCATTCAGATAGGAAGCAAGAAGGAAATAAGTATCATATCCCTTAAGCATATAAAGTATGGTGCTCCTTCTGGCATCAAGTGTTTCAGGAGAGTTAAATACACGTATGCATTTGTCAGTAAGTTGGAGGGTCTGTGATCTCAAATCTGCATGAAGCTGCTGTGTTGATTCAAACTTATCATTCAGAATAAGATCTGGGGGGAGTATGGTAGGACGTTCTTGACTTTTAAGATATCTCTGCAAGTTTTTAGAATGAAAAAGGACATCACGGAATGTACGACCATCCTCCGCTGTAGCGTCAAGGAAAGCTTTATCCCATTCTTCATCTGGTACATAAACCCTCTTATCTACTGCACTTTCTGACATAGCACTTTCTGACATAGTACTTTCTGACATAGTATGATGTATATGAATTGGAAATAATTCATATAAAATAATTCATATACTGTACTCTCTCTCTGCTGAAGTCAACTCACCCTCACCGTGTGCTGGCGCACATCTGCTACAATCACTCCTACAGTTTCCTATCAGTTATCCATTTTCAACTATCAGTTTTCCACTCATCCTATGCTTCCCAAATTTTTCCTCGACTCGTGTGACCCAGCGCAGACCAAAGAAATGATCGCGACCGTCGGCAAGATCGATGGCCAGACGACCAACCCTACCCTCCTCGTGAAAAATCCCGAGGTGCAAAGGTTCGTGGCGGGAGGCAAACGTATCAAGGAGTCTGATCTGCTGACTATATATAAGGAGGCAATCGTTGAGATTGCACATCTCACAGACGGCGCGGTATCAGTCGAGGTCTACGCAGACTGGCACACGACCACTCAGCAGATGCTCACGCAGGCTGAGGAGATGTTTGGCTGGGCGCCTCACGTCTATATGAAGTTCCCCACGATCCCCGCCGGCCTCCGGGCCGCGCATGAGTTCACGAGTCGTGGTGGACGGGTAAATATGACACTCGTCTTCGATCAGCTTCAGGCAGCCGCAGTGTACAGCGCCACACGCAACACGCACGCACCTGCATTTGTCTCACCTTTTGTGGGACGGTGGGATGATCGCGGATACCAAGGGGTCGATCTCGTGAAAAATATCGTAGCCATGTACCGTGACTTTGATGCACAGCTCCCAGCTGGTGAATCACGGGTAAAGCCTCACCACGTCGAGGTCCTCGCTGCCTCTGTACGTACGATGGATCACTTCTATGCCTCCATCGCCTATGGCGCCGACATCATCACCGCACCACTCACGACATTTCAAAAGTGGGTAGCCGAGGGACGCAAAGAGCCTGAGGCATTTGCACCGTCCAACGATACGCTCAAGCCACTCGAGTATCAAAAGCTCACCTACACCACTGAGTTTCAGACGTATAAAATAAATGATGACAAAGAAGCACTCCTCGCCCAGGGTCTGAAAAAGTTTGCAGATGATTGGAATGGAGTGGTGGAGAGGTGATCACATGAGAGCAAAGCTGAGAGCCCAGAGTGTGGATGCGTTGAAACTGTCTATCTGGTGTTGCTCGTGTATCTGATTCTCCTATTTGACATTCCCCCTTCAAAGCACTACTCTTTGGACGAGAATTATTCATTCTTAATTATTCATTAATAATGACCCTATGCTCCACATCCCCCTCGACGTACCAAAAGAAAAGCACAGCATGTATACACAGCGCATGGATCAGATCACCTACGGCACAGGCAAACTCTTTCTCTTTGCAGGCGATCAGAAGGTCGAGCACATGAACGATGACTACTTTGGCCCCGGTATCCATCCAGATGATGCCGATCCAGAACACTTTTTCCGCATCGCATCGCGCGCCAAAATCGGCGCCTTTGCGTCGCAGATGGGACTCATCGCGCGCTACGGCGGTGACTATCGCAGTATCCCCTACATCGTCAAGATGAACGCAAAGACAGATATCATAAAGACCGCACAGCGTGATCCTCTCTCGCTCCAGTGGCAGACCTTTGAGCAGCTGATGAGATTTAAAAAGCTCTCGGGTCTGAATATCGTCGGCATCGGCTACACGATCTACCCTGGTGGAGAGAATGAAGCGTATCAGCTGGCTGAAGCAGCACGACTCATCACCGATGTACACAGCGAGGGTATGATCGCCGTCCTCTGGGCATACGCGCGGGGCAAGGCAGTCGCAAATGAAAAAGATCCACACATCTCCGCAGGCTGTGCCGGAGTCGGTGCGTGTCTCGGCGCTGATTTTGTAAAAGTAAATCCACCAAAGTCCGAGACGATGTCTCAGGGCGAAGCGCTGCGCGAAGCAGTCGCTGCTGCAGGCCGCACGGGCGTGATCTGTGCAGGTGGAGGCAATCAATCGGTACCTGACTTTCTCCAGTCACTCCATGACCAAGTACATATCGGAGGATGCCGTGGCAATGCGACGGGGCGCAATGTCCATCAACGCGCGCTCGCTGATGCAGTAAAGCTCTGTGATGCGATCCATGCCATCACCTGTCTGGACAAGTCCGTGAAAGAAGCGGTGAAAATAGCAACGACATAGAGCAAAGCTAATAGCTGATAGCTGAGAGCTGAGAGTAGAAAATTGAAATATTCAATATGAAGTTTCAGTCGTTTCGAGAGATCATCGCGTGGCAAAAGGCGAAGGAGATGACGGTGGGAATCTATAAGGTATTTGGAACACACAAAGATTTTGGATTTCGTGACCAGATACAGCGTGCTGCAGTGTCGGTTTGTAATAACATTTCAGAAGGGTATGGCCGAAATACCAACAAAGAATTTATTCGTTTCTTAGAAATATCCAAAGGATCTCTATATGAAGTGCAAAATTTGCTCGATATCGGTAAAGATCTCGGTTATCTAACTAATGATGAATATATTAAGCTCGATGGACAGTGTGTTGAAATACTAAAAATCACCTATGGCCTGATCCAAAAGTTACAAACATTTGTATGAGCCATAACTTAGTTTAACTAGCAGCTATAAGCTCTTAGCTCTTAGCTATTAGCTATTAGCTTTGCTCTAATCTTATGCTCACTCTCACCCAACACATCCTCACTGCCAAGCATCGCGAGCCAGTGTCGCCAAAGGGCTTTGCGCTCCTCATGAACACGATCGAAAATGCGTCGCGCATCATCTCCGCGCATGTGAGAAAAATCGGCATCTCTGATCTTCTGGGCGTATCTGGAGATGAAAATGTCTCAGGCGATCAGGTGAAGAGGATCGACGTATATGCGCACGAGCTCCTCACACAGATGCTCTCTGACTGTGCGCAAGTGTCTCAGGTGGGTTCAGAGGAGGCTGAGGACATCTTCGCCACATCCTATCCTGAAGCGCCGTATAGGGTATTTTTTGATCCCCTTGATGGATCGTCCAACATCGATAGCGGTGGATCACTCGGCACGATATTCTCCATCTACCACACTTCAAATCGACACGAATCCACAAGCAACACCTGTCATCCCGACGAAGGTAAGAATCCACAAACAATACATGTCATTCCTGCGAAGGCAGGAATCCAAAGCAGAAAAATATCAATAGGTGAGCATCTCCCCCGCGGCATCGACCAGATCGCTGCTGGATACATCCTCTATGGATCGACGACGATCTTCGTCTACGCGACCGCAGAGGGCGTGCACGGATTTACCCTCGATCCTTCGACTGGATGCTACCTCCTCTCGCATCCTGATATGCACTTCCCCGCAAAGCCTACGGTGTATGTCGCAAACGAAGCTAACTCCATCTACTGGGATGAGCAGACGACACAGATGGTCGCAGATCTGAAAGCATCAGGTACGTATAAACAGCGCAATGCAGGCTGTCTCGTGGCGGACTTTCACAATATACTGATCAATGGAGGCGTGTTCCTCTATCCCGTAGATAAGAAAAATAAAAGTGGAAAACTCCGCCTGATGTACGAGGTAAACCCGATGAGCTACATCGCAGTCAAAGCAGGAGGCACCGCGCGCTCAGGCGACCTCGACCCGCTTATGGTGCAATCATCAGATCTTCACCAGAAGGTTGGGTGGGTCGCGGGAGTACTCGAGTCAACAAATTGCTGCGTCAAGTGATCTGTGATTGAAGGAGACAAAACGAAGTGTTGCTTTTGCAATGTGGTGAATGTGCATGAAGACTCGCCTTCGCCTTGTATCCTTTTTTTCTTCCTGATATAGTGAAACTGCATTACAAACACGATAGCATTACAAACGTTACAACTAACTGATATGCCCAAACTACGCGTCGGACTAAACGGATTTGGTAGGATCGGACGGGCTTTCACCCGCATCGCGCTCGATCGGGATGATTTTGAGTTGGTTGCCATCAATACTCGCAAAGGAGTAAATGAACTCATGGCATATCTGCTCCAACACGATTCAACCTATCGTCGCTACCATCGTACAGTGACACACGATGAAAATGGACTCATTATTGATGGAGTACACGTCGCTTGTATCCTCGCTGATAGTCCCGAAAATATAGACTGGAATACACACGGCGTCGATGTAGTCGTCGATGCTACAGGAGCATTCACAAAATCGGTCGATCTTGAGAAACATATCAAAGGCTCAGTCAAAAAAGTCATCCTCACTGCGCCCGCCAAAGATGATACACCCACGATAGTACTAGGAGTCAACGATACTGATCAGATCTTGCGCGACAGCAAGGTCATCTCAAATGCCTCGTGCACGACCAACTGTGCAGCGCCACTGTTCAAAGTACTTCATGACACCTTTGGTATCGTCCTCGGACAGATGACCACGATTCATGCATATACACTGACTCAAAGCATGATGGATGATGCAAATAAAGAGATGGACCGCTCGCGTGCGGCAGTGCTCAACATCGTCCCCTCCACTTCAGGCGCCGCAAAAGCAGTGGTAAAGGTCATCCCTGAGCTGAAGGGTAAGATCGAGGTCTTTGCAGTGCGCGTCCCTGTACCCGTCGGCTCCGCATCAGACCTGAGCGTCCTGCTTAGTAAACAGATCACCGTAGATGAGGTAAACGCAGCGTTTAAAAAAGCGTCAGAAACTACCATGAAGGGTATCATGGGCTACTCTACTGAGCTGCTGGTCTCCAGCGACTTCATAGGAAACCCAAACTCCTGTACCTTTGATCCCCTGTACACGAAGGTGACCGGGGGACAAATGGTCAAAGTCTACGGCTGGTATGACAACGAGTGGGGCTATAGCTCCCGCCTCGCCGATATGATCGGAAAACTTGCGCGACTCGGATAACTGGTGGAGGTTGTCAGGGTAATCCTCACAAGAGTGAGGATCTGATTGGAGATCCTCGTTTTCACGAGGATGACAACCATTCAGAGTGCGTCGTTGGCAATTCCCGCTGTCATCCTCACGGAAGTGAGGATCCTGTATGAATTTTCGTCATCCTCGTGAAAACGAGGATCTCATATGCATAGATACTACATATACATTCTGACGAACAAACTCCTCACAGTGCTATACATTGGTGTAACGAATGATTTGAGTCGCCGTGTGTATGAGCATCGAAACAAGCTGGTTGAAGGATTTACTCAAAAATATAATATGTCGAAGTTGGTGCATTACGAGGAGTACCCCTCCATACTCGAGGCTATCGCGAGGGAAAAGCAGCTCAAACACTGGGAACGTAAATGGAAAGATGAACTAATCTCGAAGTCAAATCCTGAGTGGAAAGACCTGAGCGAAAAATGGAAGGTATCCACACTGTAGTATGTATCCGGCATGAGATCCTCGTTTTCCCGCCTCACCGGCGGACAGGCACGAGGATGACATGTATGTACCTTTATTCCATTTTCGGTTATGATAGTGCCCTATGAGCATCACCTATATCGATACCATTGATCTAAAAAACAAAACCATCCTCCTCCGTGTGGATTTTAATGTCTCGCTAAACGAGACGAGCCACGCCATCGCAAATGATGAGCGCGTGCACGGCGCACTCCCCACGATCAAGCACCTCCTCGCGGGCGGAAACAAGCTCGTCCTCTGCTCGCACCTCGGACAGCCAAAGGGCTATGACGAGAGTGTCGGACTGGACAATGTCGCGATACGACTCCAAAAGTTCCTCGATGTGGATGTGACGTTTTATGACTATGATCCGACTCACACGGCAGATGAAAATCTGGCCACCTGGTCTGCAGCTATCAAAGCACTCCCCTTCCCCGCTGTCGCACTCATCGATAATCTCAGATATTTCCCGGGAGAAAAATCAAACGATCCCGCATTTGCTAAAGCCCTCGCGAGTCTGGCTGAGGTGTATGTAGGCGACGCCTTCGGCGTCGCCCACCGCCCCGATGCCTCTGTCGTGGGCGTCCCCGCACTCCTCCCCCACTATGGCGGACTCCTCATGAAAAAAGAGATCGAGATGATTGGCGGGCTCATGCAGTCACCCAAACATCCCTTCATCGCCGTCATCGGCGGAGCCAAGGTAGAGACGAAGCTCGGCCTCATCACCAAGCTTGCGGATCTCGCCGACCTCGTCCTCGTCGGAGGCAAGCTCGCCCTCGAGTCAGGTCTCCCCGAGCATCCCGCGATCGTCAGGCCAGTGGACTATATCTATGGTGAGGATAAAGTCGCCTACGATATCGGCCCTGAGACCGTGAAAAAGTATACAGAGATCCTCGCATCTGCAAAGACCATCATGTGGAATGGACCCATGGGAAAAAATGAAGACCCCCACTACGCCGGAGGCACGCGCGGAGTCTATGAAGCGATCGTCGCAAATGCGAGCGCTGTATCCATCATCGGTGGTGGTGATACGATCACCGCGCTCGCCGACGCGACACATCTGGAGAAAATCACCCATCTCTCCACGGGAGGCGGCGCCATGCTGGAGTATATCGAAAAGGGCTCCCTGCCCGGCATCGAGGCTCTCCTTACTCATTCAAGGAATTCACAATGAATGAATTCATGCCAGCTCCGATAGACGCAGATGCGAGTGTCTCCGAACGGTTTATTCCACCTTTTAATACTGATCTAATCGACTTCGCTCCATGTGAAAAAGTGCAGAAGTACACTTTTCCAAGCCACGAGAATTTGAACTCCAGTAATTCACGCGTTAATTTCCCACCTGTCGTTTTTTTAAGTCCTTATGTTGAAAAACCTGCTTCTGGTGAAATTAATTATGTATCAAATGATTTGGACTCAATAATTGAATTATTAAAAGATAAGTATCAAATAGAAGTGCCGCCTTACCTTACTTCTGAAAGTCCAATTTGGAGTCCAGAGAAAAGGGGAATCATGGAAGCTCTCCTCGCCACATCGATTTATACTGCATCTGGTGAAATGAAATTAAACCGTGACTCAGAAGGTGTCGGGTTAGTATTCGCTTGGCTCCTTTATTCAGAATCGAGACCTGACATATCACATGCTATCATGACTGAGTTGACTACTCGTAGGAGCATGCTGAGCAAACTCAAACCTAAGGGTGCGGATCTCTCTGAATATATGGCCAAGAATCTCGAATTTAAAGGTGTTCCTTTTAATCATATCTATTGTACCCATGCAACTGATTATCCTCCTCATAACCAGAATGGTAAATCCTATGTCCTTCCGAGAATTGATATGGACGGACTACCTAGATCGACAATACATACATTCGTAAATGGTGTAGTTGAACCTGTCAATGTCACAATTGCGACTCATTCTTGGGAAAGGAGGAAGTATCTCATTCTAATGAACTTTGCAAATGTTATTCGCACAAATGGTCTACCCTATAACTTCGTCCAATCAGATACATACTGGCATTTGAATCCTGGCACTGGATTAGAACTTCCAAGAGGTTCGACCATCTTTCTTCCAAAGGGAGATTCAGCCCAAACGGACATCGACACATTTTCGGGGATACGCATTGTCGAGTATGATCCGACAATCCAAGATGTGCGATCTGCTGCAAAAGAATTCTGCGAAAAGCATAACTATACATTTGACGAAAAAGTCCATAATAATTATAGTTCGGGTGAGGAACGACAGCTAGCAGAAAAACTTGGCGTGCACCCAGAAACACATTTCAATGGTAAAAAATTACTCAACGAGAACATTCTGATTGGATCTGAAAGATATATTGCTAATGCTAAGGACTTAGATGCTTTCAAGAAATCGCCTGTATATACTTCATATACAAACTATGAAAAGTTTAGAAGAATTTATCCAAACACACACCAAATAGATGTTGATAATCCTCAACTAGTGGATGAGTATAGAAAAAATCCTCTAAAACTTGCTCTTGGTGGTATAAAGCGTGATCTTATTAGTAGGGCTTTTACAATCGAGTACTACAAATCCATGTCTGAACACAATGAAGAAGTACCTCTTCAAGATCTTATGGCAGCCTACATCAAGGGATTTTTATAGTTTGACCACTTCTATCACCCCATCCGCAAGCTCGGGAGAGTCCCAGGTCTGGGGACCACGCGCAGGATCTATTGCAGTCATATCGCTCGTGCCGATGACCTTCTCCCCATCGAGCCAGTAGAGCTTCAGAGGGACGAGTGTATTCTGATTCCAAAAGTGTAGTATCTGTTTGGATGGAAATCTAAAGACCATCCCGTCAGCGCCACAGATATCTTTTTTTGAAGTGATGTTCATCAGGCCATAGGACTGCGTATCAGCAGTATCGGCAACGAGAAGACGATAGTTGAAAGTGGATAACTTATAGTTGATAACGGAATACGAACCGTGATGTGTCATGCACTTGTCAGGGCTTTTCGCAGATCTAAAGTAGACCAAAACTATAATTACTCCAATCAAAACTAGTGCAAAATATTTTTTTACCATGATTCTCATTCTTCATTCTTCATTCTTATTGCTCAAACACATTATCCTGCTCCCATTGGATCCTCGCGTTCGCGAGGATGACAGGAATAGTGAGTGTGATGTAAATAATTGCTTTATAGACTTTATAACTTTATAGACTTTACGAACTGCGTTTCTTCCCTTTCCTCCACGGTGCGCGCTTCAGTATACTCCCATACAGATCCTCGTCGAGAGATATTCTCATACCTTCGATCTCAGATGTACTGGGGGGGCGATCCACGTACACCACATGTGGCGTATCAGTCACGAGCGCAAAGGGCGTGCACTCATCCCCCTCACCCATCGCAAATGCACCTGTGCTCGCGAGGTGGTCAGCTATGTTCATCTTTGTGACCTTTAGATTACGTTTGAAAATATCTGGAGTGCCACGGTAGTCTTTGAGGGGCTCAAACCCGCAATATGATATGGCCTGTGCAGTCACTCCCCACCGAAGCGGACGAGTACAGCTATCTGAGAGCACGACACCCAACTGGGTGATGCCATCGCGCGCGCGCAGGTACGTCCAGATCTGTGCGGCAGACGCATACGCGTCCTTTGGCCAGAGGATATAGTAGCCGTCACCGTTTGACTCGTCGATCCCCGCACTCGCGACGAGCATCGAGTCAGTGATCGTCATACAAAATCCATATTTATTTTCCTCGGCAGGGGTATAGAGATCTGCATAGTCTGGGACGAGCGCTTCTTTGTGAGACACGGCGCTAGTTTTAATATATGACCCTTCACATATAGCGACGATTTTTGAAGTGACTACTACTACTGATTTTTCTGTAAGCTTTGGAATATATTTGTCGAGGATATCAGTCATCACTGGTTTATCCACGGGTCGAAGGGGGTGGGTTTTGATGGAGACTACGTGCATTGGAGTATGATAAAGGATGTGCCAAACTTGTTTGTAACGTTTATAAGGTTTGTAAAGTTATAAAGTTTTCGAGCAGAAGAAGTGTGACACTTCATGGTTTGTCAGGCTCCGCCCATAGGCTACGCCCGGAGGGCTCACCATGACCTTTGCCGTTCTCGTTTTCAACTATCAATTATCAATTCTCCATTAGTTTACTCCGCCTTTCTCTTTGCGACGCGGCGATCTGCTTCAGTGAGGTATCGCTTGCGGATACGCAGACTCATGGGGGTGACCTCGAGGAGCTCATCATCATCGATGAAGTCGAGACACTGCTCGAGTGAGAGGCGAGTGGGTGGGGTGAGCTGCTCTTTGACACCTTCTCCAGAGGAGCGGTTGTTTGTCAGTTGTTTTTCCTTGATTGCATTAACCTCAATATCCATAGGCTTTGCAGCAATACCGACGACCATGCCTTGATAGACAGGCTCACCTGCGGCGAGAAAGAGCGTCCCGCGCTCCTGTGCGCCCACCAGTCCATAGCTCGCAGAGGTACCAGACTGAGTGGCGATGAGTGCACCGTTACGCAGTGACTCGAGATGTGCGCCCTTTGGCTCATAGCCGAGGAAGTACGAGGAAATGACTGCGGTCCCACGCGTTTTGGTCATGAGGATGTTGCGGAGTCCGAGGATATTGGCACTCGAGACTTTGAACACGACACGGGAAGTACCTGCCATCTCATTGTGCATATTTTGCATGATCGCTTTGCGTTTGCCGAGCTCTTCATTCACTGCTCCCACATAGTCTGGATGAACGTCGATAGTGACTTCTTCAAACGGCTCACAGGTCTTGCCATCTACTTCTTTGTAAATGACCTGAGGACGCGAGATCTGCATCTCAAATCCCTCACGGCGCATCGTCTCTATGAGTACCGCGAGATGAAGCTCGCCTCGTCCTGATACGATAAAATCTACAGACTCGGTATTCTCCTCGATCCTGAGTCCAAGGTTTGTCTCCTTTTCTTTCATGAGACGCTCGCGGATCTGGCGAGAGGTGGTGTACTTGCCCTCACGTCCACACAGAGGAGAGGTGTTTGGGCCAATGGTGATCTTAATAGTCGGATCTTCAACAGAAATCGAAGGAAGTGCAGTAGGATCTTTTGGATCTGTCACTGTCTGTCCGATGGTCAGCTCACTGATACCGGCGATGGATATGATGTCTCCACTGGATACTTCAGATACTTCCTCACGTGCGAGTCCACGACTGGTATACAGCTTTGATACTTGATAATTTCCTTTTATGCCTGTCTGGTCGACGATCGTCACTTTATCTCCTTTGTTCAGTCTTCCACGAGTGACTTTGCCGATACAGAGCTTTCCTACATAGTTGTCAGAATCAAGGGTGGAGATGAGGAGCTGAAATGGTTGATCTAAATCTTTGACAGCTTCTGGCACCTCTTTCAAAATGGTTTCAAACAGTGGTGACAAGTCGCCAGGATCAGTGGATGAGTATGTCTCTGGAAGCTCTAGGAATGCCTTGCCATCACGTCCAACTGCAAAGAGTGTCTTGAAGTTCAGTGCGCTTTCATCGTGAGCAAGCTCCAGGAATAGATTCTCTACTTCAGCCATGATAGCTCGTGGGCGCGCGTCGCGCTTATCGATCTTGTTTATGATGAGGATGATCTTTAGCTTGTTTTCGAGTGCCTTTTTCAGCACAAACCTGGTCTGAGGAAGCGGACCTTCAGCGGCGTCGACGAGGAGGATGGCAGCAGATGCCATGTTGAGTACGCGCTCGACCTCGCCTCCAAAGTCTGCGTGGCCGGGAGTGTCGATGATGTTGATCTTTGTGTCTTTGTAGTAGACTGACGTGTTTTTGGCGAGGATGGTGATGCCTTTTTCTTTTTCGAGGTCATTTGAGTCCATGATGAGCTCTTGGGACATCTCGCGCTGGTTATCGCGGAAGGTGTGCGTCTGCTTCAGCAGTGCGTCGACGAGGGTGGTTTTGCCGTGATCGACGTGCGCGATGATGGCGATGTTGCGGATAGACATAGATAAATGGTATTTTACCAGGAAAAATAGATAATATTGCGGTATATGAAGCCAAAAAAGAAACCCTTGTCAAAGTCGACGGTCAGTTTACGGTGACTGTAGAAGAGTTGTTTGAGGTGTTTTTATCAGACCCGAGACTCGTGCCTTTTTTGTAGCATGCATCACAGAATGAAGGTTGATCAGGATTGCAGTTGCAGGCATATGAGACGATCGGAATCATCTCCACGTTTAGCACGCGCGCGGTGTTTGTCACTGGGCCTACTGAACTGGCAAGGAGCTGGCCACTGAGAGTAAACTCGAGCACTCCTCCAGGTACCAATACGATATCAGAGGATATAGATCCGGTGCCACTCTTTAGACCACATGAGGATGTGTCGGAACTTCCTCGGGGAGCAGTGCCTTTTGACAGCACTACACAGCTCCATGTCACGTTACCGATGACTCCAGGGACGGTATCAACGAACGTCGCAAATGCTTCAAGCGTGGAAGTCGAGGGTAAAGATACCTCGACTGTGTATGTCACTGAGGATCCAGGAGTCACTTGAGAGGTATTTGTGCTGGTGATCTTTTTCACCACCTGGATATCATTTGAAGTACTCGTCATAGTCGGGACCGGAGTGGAAGTGGGGGTAGTGGAGATTCTGACAGTGGGTGTAGGTGTTTGTGAAACAGCAGTCGATGGTGCAGGAGTGCCAGAGAGACTAGTGGTGGGAGTCGGCGTCGCTACTAGTGCTCCCTCCACCTTCACCTTTGACACACCCATCGTGGTGGATCCGGGACAATAGACTGGGTTGAGGATATACCACGTACCTGCACTCGGGAAGCTGATAGGAGAGGTACCAGAAGGTATGGTGACCTCAGATTTGCTGGCCACACTTTGTAGCACATCAATACCAGGTACCACAAACACTGCGGCTGCATCAGTGCTATTGTAGATCTTGAATCCAACTGGTGACTGTGCTGCGACCGTATATGATGGCTCGATGATGGAGCCACACTTCAGATCGACATTTTTCTTGTCAGTTGCCACAGTGGCGTCTACGAGTCTGAGTTCCTGGAGATACTGATACTGCTGCTGGAGCTTCACGCGAGCCTGCAACACTGCCTGTGTAAAGCTTAGCCCAGATGCAGCAAACGCGATGCCAGTGACGATGACCGACCCCATGATCATAAACCGAAGTTTGGGGAAGCTGAGTGCTGAAGCGCCACGAGCTGGGTTCACAATTTTTATCACTAACTTATGATTTGGGTGTGCCTCGGCAAGTGCGATGAGCGAGAGGAAGAAGAGCATGCCAGCGACAAGTGGCACCATGACACCATATCCGGTATCGGCGAGTACGCCACCCTTGGTAGGCCCTGCGATAAGGACTTCTTCGAGTGAGAGGTCGACTTGCGCATTGTCATCTTCGCCATTTTTTCCATTGTTTGGAGTCGAGTCAACATCTTTTTGCTCATGAGCATAGACCTCGGCAAAGTTTGAGAGGTTATCTCTCCCTGCTACTCGAGAAACTAGCTTGAGAGTATGGCGTTGATCAGGGTTTAGATTGCCGATGGTCCATATCCCATCCAGATTACTATAAGTCCCATACGAAGTCTCATGTGCCATATACTGCAAACTGGCTGGCAACACATCTTTGACCTTGAGTCCGAGGATGGTGTTTGCACCTTCATTGTGCACAGTCACGGTAAAGGTGACGGTGTCACCGAGCTTCACCTTTTGCTTGTCTGCGGTTTTGGTGAGTGCGACATCGATGACAGCGACGCCTGGGGTGGGAGTCACTCCGACACACGTCAGCGTCACATCTTCAGCAGTTGAGAGAGAGCCTACATACTTTGCCACGCTGACATCACTCGCGTTGCGGATGTCTACGTTGTTCTGATAGGTTTTGCCACAGGTGCCTGTCCCCGTAGCGACGAATTTGAAGGTAGCCGATGAGCCTCCAGGGAGCGTGAGGAGTCCATAGGTCACGCGTGATTTGCTGTCATTCACCGCAGGAGTTGTCTTGGTGATCGTCGCTTTGTTGGTAAAGGTGACTGTGCCTTCAGAGGCATAGATCAATCCAGCATCGAGCAATGTGTCCTCTACTTTCAGGTCAGAGTATGTAGTCTTACCTGGATTTGCGATCGTGATCGTATAGGTAGTATTTTCTCCCACCTTTATGGTCTGGGGATTTGCGATCTTGGTCACCGTGAGTGGCGTGTAGTCGATCAGCGGACAGTCAGTCCCTGAAGTCGAATATGGCCTGGTGAACTTCGTCTCATCGATCGCACCGATGAGGGTGACATTGTTACATAGTCGGGCACCGATCTCAGACTTTGGCGTGACTTTGAGAGTGTAGGCTACGGATATATATGACTTATCACTTTTTGCAGGACCGAGAGTCAGGGGGAGCGTCTTCAGGAGGCTCGTCTTCGACTTGCCATCAAAGTCCAGATTCGGCTCGAGGCCGGCGATCTCACTCGTCTGGGGGACAGTCACCATCGAATCCTTTAGAACTACATATGAGTAGTTTGCATCTGACTGGCCTATCTCATCAGATAGTGTCGAGACGGTTACTGAGATATTTTTGGTATTGGTGACAGTCACTAGATAGCTGACGAGGATCGTGCCATCAGTTTGCGTGACTGTGGAGACGACTTTTTTGGATATCGTGAAAGGATCGCCCGGGACAGGAGTTGGAGTATTTGTGGGGGTGGGAGTGTTTGTGGGAGTAGGAGTATTGGTGGGGGTAGGAGTTTTCGTCGGACAAGGATCATGCAACAAATTAAATGACGCTTCATCAGTGCCTGTGAGGGTAGTTGTCACTGGATCGCTCTGTGCCTGCATGGTCACTACGTTGGTAAGTGGAAAGCTTTGTCCACATATGGGAAGAACATTTGGAACAGGGTACTTTACCGCGAGTATCACTCCTCCACTTGCGCCGACAGGGAGCGTGGATGACGGTAAGAGCATATTTGGATTGGCACTGGTGCCATCATAGGCTGGATTTACGATAAGCTCCGGAGTGAGGGAGAATAACGATATTTTGATGGGTGCACCGAGAATTGCATTTAAGGGAAGAATATCTGTGAGTGCCAGACTCTTCAGAGGCACATCACCCGTGTTGTGCAGTGCGAATGCAAAGCCTACGACATATCCATCAGATCCCTTCAGTACAGTACTGACAAACTTCTCTACACGTAGCCCGGGTTTTGGCACGGGTGTATTGGTGGGGGTAGGAGTCGGGGTGTATGCGACACATGACGGGGAGTTTGGATAGGCACTCATACGACATCGCAGGTCTGGCTGTGCACATCCCGGTGCATTTGGATCCTGAGCACAGAAAGCGATATTTATACAGTTGAGACCCGTAGCACACTGAGCTGTAGTGACACATGATCCGTTGCAGGGGACTTTGGTGGGGGTGGGAGTCAGAGTGATCGTCGGGCTCGGTGTGATGGTGGGAGTCGGGGTGTATGCCACACAAGTTGGCGACTCAGGATAGGCACTCATACGACACTTTAGTACTTGGTTTGCACAGGTAGTCTGACCTGGCTGGAGTACGCAGGAGACTGTGTTCAGACAGGTGAGTCCTGATGCGCACACTGAGGTGTCTGCACATGAGCCGTTGCAGGGGACTTTGGTCGGAGTGGGAGTCAGGGTGATCGTCGGGCTCGGTGTGATGGTGGGAGTCAGGGTGATCGTCGGAGTCGGAGTAGGTCCTGACGGTGGAGTGGTGGGATTCGTACCTGGAACACCACTCACAGACACACCAGGCACAGTAGATCCACCAAGTGCTGTTCCAAAAGCACTGCCAGCCTCACACCTCGTCTCTCCAGGCTGACAACTAACATCAATTTGCCAAACTCCATTTACATAACGACCAGTGCCAACAAGTGTAGGCTGTACTCCCGTTACTGTATTTGTAGGTAGGGGGGCTAAAGTTGTACAGACCCCAGAAGGGCAGGTTCTAATTGATTCTGGGACATTCCAATTGAAAACAACTTGGTTTTGAGTACACTGCGTTGCACAGTTTTGCGGAGTACCTGTATATACTTCTATTTGAATAGAACTTGGTATATTTGCACAATTGCCGGATAAACAGACGACATTTACCATTATTTCCCCTGTGGAGCTCACATTTGTATAGACCGCATATGTCACACCTTGACCTGTACGATATGCTACATCAGTTCTATTTGTTGTCGAACTTAGGGCTCCGCCAATTCTACTTGTGCCATTTGAACCATCTAAAGTAGGAGGGCCATTTGGAGAAGATGAATTTTTCCATCCGTTTCCCACCCACTCAGCACATCCCCAGTTAAAACACGCCCACATCCGGCCATCAACCGTGGCCCACTGCCCATCTGTTGGACAATTTGGTGCACATATGGTTGAGATAGCTGGTCCAGTAGTCGGTACAGGTATTGAAGTTGGCCGAGGATTCAAAGTGGGAGGAGGTCCTCCTGCAGTTGGTGTTGGCGCACTGGTTGGATACACGATAGTTGCAGTCGCTCCACTTGGTGTGCCCGTTATACCCACGCCAATACCATTCACAGTGACTGCTACAGCTCCACCTGTACCTGAACTAAAAACAACTCCTGACATGGTGGGATTATTCCCCTGGATAGTTGAGTATACAACAGCTGGTGGTGGGCCTGGGGCAGGTGTCGTCGCGCCATAATAGTTATTTATAGTGTTTGCATATCCAGGCTCATTACATGTCAGGACACCCCATTGATACGAACACGCATCTACCTTTGTAAGTTCTGTATTTCTCCCTCCTGTGGGATCCTTCGCTTGGAGCTCTGCAACTGATTTCAGATATTTCTGTTTTATCCCCTCAGAAGCAAATGGATAGTAGCTTGGTCTTTCGCTAGAGGCGATCTGCTTAGTCGACTCAGGCTGATTTTGCGAAATCATTTTCTGAAGATATGGCTGGTATATCTGTGCGGTGAGCGTCGTCCCAAGGCCGTAGAGAGCTCCACCCATCGCAGTGAGCAACGCAGCCACCACGAGCTTGCGGAAGTGTGTGTGGAGGAATTGGAAAAAAGTGTTCATATATCTATAATCTAATTCGTTGCTTGTGTCACCCGTATGATGCCCTTGGTTTGTTCGTATCGAGGAGCGTATACAGTTGATGCAAATACATAGTCTCCCACTTTCTTAAATCGTGCATCGCTTCGTCCAGGAGTATCCTTACTAAAAGGGAGATGGAGCCCGATCTCAGGTATAAACAATGAATACTCGTGATCCTCACTGATCAGATCAAAGGTGACCAGCTCCCCTGTCATGACTGGTATCAACTCAGGACTAAACTTGTCTCCTTTTGCGGTGATTGTGATGACACGGGTGGCTTCGGCGCCAACTAATCTCAAGTCACTAGGTGCCTCAGCAGTCTGCATCACTCGAGGGAGTGTCCATCCAAATAGGGGTGATCTGCTCGCGGGGGACATGAGTCCGAGCATCATGCCTATGGCCATGATGGCAATCGTCAGAAATGCCGAGAGCTTCGCTCCGGACATGAGCTGATCTCGTACAGAGGGACACGAGGCGCTATGTCTGGGATGATGATGTGGTGTGTGGGGCTCTGCAAAGGTCATAAGTTATGCATAAACATCTCAGTCACATTCTCATACTACAGAGTTGGAGGGGCAAATACAAGTGGGAAACGGTGAGGGTTTACTGCTCGGCAACTTTTATAGCTGTCACCACCAATCTATTTTTCGAGGTCCACAGCGGGGTGCAGGTATAGAGCGTCAGACGTTCATCAGTCGTCGGCTCCTCTATCTCCACTGCTGTTGGTGCGACTACCTCTTGTTTCGTGACGCGGTATCCATATGCCTTACCCTTCCAGTAGACCGTGATCGGGTCGCCGATGGCGAGCTTGTCGAGGTGGTAAAAGGTTTTGTTTCCTGTCGAGTACATGAACCGGTGTCCGGTGATGACCGTGTTACCCCCCAGATCAGGGGTGGATGTCTTTGGCCTATGCCAGAGTCCCTCATTTAGTACTTGTGCGGACTTGCTCTCAAGTATCTTTGTGTCTACGCCGATTTTGGGGATGACGATATTGTTCGTCTTGGGGACTGGACCTTTTGAAAATACAAATGTGCTCATTGTGGCACTGCCCGATGCACTTGGTGAGCCAATGATGTTTGATTGATCGTCACTGCGATGCTGTATCTGGTAGAGGGTGTATCCAAACTCTGCATAAAAGGGACTCAGCATGATATAGGTCGCGAGGACCAGGAGGATCACAAAGAGAAACTGGTTGAGTCGTCCAAAGTAGTGATCACTGACAGACTCTGAGAGCTCAAAGTGTGTGGCGTGTGCATAGGGATCACGGAGCGTCATGTATTCATGATAGCAAAACTTGGATGCGAATGGGAGCGGACAAGTGTATGTGTTGAAAGCAGAATGCTACAACGTCCCTCTGCATCCCACCCCCTGACCCTCTCGGATCAAGAAGTGAGAAATGTTAGACTATTGACGCCTATTTATTGCCAATGTAATCACTTGGGGCTATTCCTTTTGAATGAAATAGCAGGACAAAATAATGACAGAGGAACAGGTAGTATTAAACACTTCTGCTATAGACTGGTACAAGTCTCGCACCAGGAATTTCTGATATATCACCAATGATCGCAACATTAGGGTCAGCTTCTACAACTGCTGCTATTGACGCTAATTGTTCATTCCCAAGTTTTGGACGTACTCTCCCATCTCCTTCAGACAGCGCATTCACAAATTGATCATAAAAAGCAGGATCGTAACCAACTTCACCTTGATTTGTGACAGGTCCTTTAGCTTCTTTTGACATAGTTATATAAAAATAATAATGACTCTGACCTAGCAAATCATCCGTCTCGGAGCAACGCAGCTTGGTACCAGCAAACTTGTTCAAAACGAATACTATTTGCTACATGGCCAGAAGTAAATACATAATGTCTCACATTAAGTATTTTTTGTATCGTACCATCTGATATGGGTATGCTGTGTGATCCAGATCACTCCCCAAACGTAAACGCATGCAGCGAGACTCCCGTGGGGACGGTGAGCTCGAGGAGCTGACCCGTGGCATAGGTCGGGAGCGATGCAACGGTGTGGAGTTTTGCACCTGAGACAGCGATACTCTTTTGGACTACTCCGTTTAAACTAACTTTGATCTCAGTCGGTACAAGCGTATCGACGACAAGGTATGTCTCACGCGCTGAAAAGTGTAGGGTGAGTTTTGATTGTAGTGATTTACTGGTGACACGCTCACTCCCTACCTCCCACGCCCCACTCAGTGCCCACTCATGAGCAGACAAGGCTCGATCTGCAGGGAGCGAATAGGTTGCAGTGCGGTCTTTGGCCAACGATGCAAGGTTTGCAAAATGTTCTGCGCGCTCATAGCCAAGGTATGTCTCGGGTGTCAATTCCTTGTTTGAAACTTGGGCATTTTGATTGGAGCTTATTTGCGAACTTGGAACTTGGTACTTGGAACTTGAACCGCCTCCTTCGCTCAGAAGGAAGCGAATGATCCGCTCGCTCTCATCATACGCTCCCTCGCCAAAGTGTTCATGGCGAATATTCCCCTTTTTATCGATAAAATATTTGGCCGGCCAGTACTGATTGTCATACGCACGCCATGTCGCAAAGTCATTATCCAGACCTACTGGGTACGTCACCCCAAAGTCACTCACAGCTTGACTCACATTTGCGATCTTGTGTTCGAATGCAAACTCTGGCGCGTGGATGCCGAGGATCACCAGTCCTTTGTCTGCATACTTTGCATACCAGTCCTTCAGGTATGGCAGCGTGCGCTGACAGTTTATACACGAGTAGGTCCAAAAGTCCACGATCACGACTTTACCCTTGAGCTCTGCTAAGGTGACTGGCTTGCCCTCGGTGTTCAGCCACTGGCTGATGCCAGTGATCTCAGGGGCCGATCCCTCTCGCTTTGTACTCATCGGTGGAGCGTTTGGATCAACATACACAGCATCTTTCACTTGTGGATTTTCCATCTGCTGCGAGTTGAGCAGTTGCTCCTCTACCTTGGTGATATCAAACAGTCCCGCATCGAGGAAGAATGTCTGTAATTTTTTGTCACCACCTGTCCAGATCAAAATACCTACGAGGATAAAAAGAATCCCGAGCACTTTGCGAAACACTCCAGTGGGATTTGCGATCCAGCGCAAGCGCGTGGTGAGCGCCGCGCCAAAATATGCGATGAGCGCGAGTATGCTACAAAATCCCGCTATATACGCGAGCAGATATGCCACACCTTGGACAAAGCTGACAGGAAAAATCGTGGCGAGGATGAGTGAGTAGGTAGGACTACACGTAGTAAACACGGGCCCAAGTGCGGCGCCGACGAGGATATCTGATACAGGGGAGTTGTCCACTCGTGCATGTTGCAACCGTTCCTCGGCCTGTCGCTGTACCGAGAGGTTTGCCATGATCCGCTCCCACCAGGTGGGAAACAAGGTGATGAGACCGTACCCTATCAAGATCGTAGCAGAGACCCCTTTCCAAAAGGTGGGAGGGATATCGATGAGTGCGGTAGACGCCTTTAGCAAGAGCGTAAAGGTAAATATCGAGACTGCAAATGAGGCGATGATGCGCCACGCGCGGCCCCGCCCCGGGGTCGCGCTGCTTCCCAGGATCACGGGTAAAACCGGCAGCACACAAGGAGCGAGTATAGTCAACACTCCCGATATGTAGCTGACGAGGAATAAAATCATTTTAGTTTTGCAACGATAGCTGCGAGATCTCCTCCACTCCACTTCGTGATCATCTCACCCTTTTCATCTACTTGTACAAAGGTGTGCTGATAGGTCACTCCGTACTTTTTCTTGAGATCAGTCGCGGTATCATAATCGATTTGGTGTATCACGAGTCCACTGGGGACCCTTACGAGGTTTGCTTTGATATTTGCATCAGCAGCACGACAGGTAGGACACCATGATGCAAAAAAGTATAGTAGATTTTTCTTGCCTGGCACCAGCTCACCCTCGCTCACCTTGTAGGTGCCAGGGATCATCGCAGCGCCCTTTTCTATAGCGACATCTTTTGCTTCATCGACTTTCTTCATGATACCCTCAGCTTCCTTCACCATTTCATTTTTAGATGGAATATCATATGAGCTTCTATACGAATACGCACCAAATGCCAGTGCAGCCACTATCACGGTTATGATGACGTATATTTTCATAGGGATGTAAAAATGATGATCCCCCATCATAGGTGAGCACTAAGTGCATTTCAATCCAACTTATAAATGCAAGGATTGAGGTGGTGTAGTAGGAAAACCCCGAAGGGGTGAAGGTCCCCATATAATCTGTGTCGGGAAGAGGGGGCATGTTAGGCTGACAGTTGACGATATGCAATGAGTCTTACTGTCAGCGAATCCCGCCTTGGCGGGCTTGTCTGCCGAAGGAAGAGAACCCCGGAGGGGTGAAAGTACCCGAAATAATGTGTCGGGAAGAGGGGACTTGAACCCCTGGCCTCACGCTCCCAAAGCGTGCGCTCTAGCCATCTGAGCTACATCCCGAAATGTTCAACTTTCAATTCTTGCTGGCTACTCATCCATTCTATGGTCCGGATTTGGATTCCCGCCTTCGCGGGAATGACAGAAGTATTTGACCGTATCAAACTTTTAACTGTCATTCATATTTGTCATCTCGAGCAAAGTCGAGAGATCTCTCCACCCTCTCCGCCTCATCGGCGGATTGAGGAGTCGAGATGACTCAGGCGAATCATACCATCCAACTGCGCTATAATCCACCCCAAGCCCATGCGCGCGTACCTCAAGCCACTCGTCACCATGTTTGCACTCTGCATCATCGTGCTCCTTTTCAAGGCTCCCCTGCGCACCTACCTATCAGATCCCCTCTCAGTCGATCACGAATCGTATGTGTACAAGCTGCCGCCTGGCGCAAAGGTCCAAAAGACCCACGTCACGGTCGTGTCAGATGGCGACACGATCACCATCACGGGAGGTCAACGGGTGAGATACTTGAATATCGACACGCCGGAGCTCTCTCATCCCGCGCAAAATATCCGCGAGGAGTGCTATGGCCGCGAGGCTACTGCACGCATGTCGCAACTTGTAGCAAATCGTGACGTGATCCTCGTCAGCGACTCCAAAGATACAGACAAATACAAACGTCTCCTCCGTTACGTCTTCGTCCCACTCGAGGGCAGACCTGGCGAGTACCTGAACACAAATGCCTACATGGTCGGTGAGGGATATGCGCGCGTCTTTGTCCTCGAGAGCGACAATAGATACAAAGATGATTTTGTGGAGCTAGAAAAGGTGGCAAAAGATGCGAAAAAGGGCCTCTGGGGAGCATGTGATAGGGAAAAGTTTAGGTGGTGAGTGAAGTACAAATCTAATTTGCAATGTACAGTTTACAATTTACAAATAATTTGAGTATAAATTTCAATTTTATTGCTAAGCTCCAATCAAGGATTAATAATATGGGTGACAGATTCTTCTGACTGTCATCCCGTGCTCCGACACGGGATCTCCATGCGTGCCAAGCCACTTTCACTGCACCATTGCAGAGTAGCAATCCCTTTCTATACGAGATTGCGACGTCGTCGCTAAAAGCGCTCCTCCTCGCAATGACACACATTACAGCTTGTAGCTTGCTGCTTGCACCTTTGCTCTCTCAGCTGTGCTCTTTGCTCTATAATACCCTCATGTTCCTCCCCGCCCTCCTCGCCTCAGTCGTCGTCAGCCTCATCTCCCTCGTCGGAGTGCTCCTCCTCACGGTGGGAAAAAAAAGTCTCGATAGATACCTCTCACTTCTCGTTGCCTTTGCAGCAGGTACGCTCCTCGGAGATGCGTTTATCCATATGATCGGCGAATCACTATCAGGGTCAGGGTATACGACAAGTACTGCACTCCTCATCCTCGGTGGGTTTCTCTTTTCGTTTGTCATCGAGCGCTTCGTCCACTGGCACCACTGTCATACCGGAGCTGAGCACAAGCATCGTCTCGCCACTATGAACCTGGTCGGAGATGCGGTACACAACCTCCTGGATGGGTTCGCCATCGCCGCAGCATTTGCAGTCAGCATGCCCGTGGGGATCGCGACAACGATCGCCATATGCCTCCATGAGATCCCTCAAGAGATGGGAGACTTTGCAGTACTCCTCTACAGTGGATTTACGAAAACTAAAGCGATCTTGTATAACCTCGCCACCGCGTGTGTAGCTATACTGGGCGTGGTGATAGGATTTGTAGCTATAGGTACATTTCACTCCATCGAAAAACAACTACTCCTCTTTACTGCGGGTAACTTTATCTATATCGCAGCGACAGATATCATGCCCGAGCTGAACCGTCACGAGGGAGTGAGGCGTGGCATCGCTCATACCCTCGCACTCCTTGCTGGCATCGGCGTGATGTACCTACTACTCAGCGTAGGTTGATAGATCAAATCAATCGACCTTGTCACTACGTATTCTCATGATATACTATAGGATCTGATCTAGACCTTCCACAAGCGGGGAGATCTCTGGAGAAGTCTGCTCTTTTATAAATCATACTGCATAACGTCTAGCGATGTACCGAGTCCCCCACACGACGGGGGCTTCTGCTCATCGCTGGACTTGTACATCTGCTAACAAGCTTCAGAGATGATTTCACATGGGAAAAACATTGACAAACATTATCATCGCGCTGATGATAATGGCGACTTTTGTCGCAACCCCAGCGCAACCAACATTCGCCTCGGAGGGCACCAACTCTGCCGAGATAGTAGTGAAATGTCAGATTGGTGCAAGAACCAGCCTAATAGGACTATTTCTCGTCCAAAACGAAGACGGGTCAATATCCTATCAAACATTTAATGGAAGTGAAACCCTTTGGGTCTCCAGGTTGGAGTGGTTCTCCTATCCAACCAGAAGTGCTCAAGGCATAGCCTGGTATGTACTTTCATCTCGTTCGCCGGCAAATCCCGGTGGTGGGAAACTGATCTATACTTGGGGATGGCAAAACGTCCCCTACTGCCCTACATATCGTAGGGTACTTTAACTCTTGAATATCATCCTGCATGGCTTGTCCAAGCAGATGTAGTACAGGTTATGCAGTATGATATTCTTTATTCCCCCTTTAGAATAACTTCTCCTTCTGTAGATGGCCGACCTGACGCTTGCCCCACTTCACCGCGATGAGTGTCGCGATGGGTACTGCGGCGATGATACCGATACTCGAGACGAAGGTGCGCGTGATCTCCTCAGCGATCGCCTCCCGTTGTATCACCACCCAGAGTGGTGTCTCAGTTCGATAGACTAATAGAAATAGGGGCAACGCTGCTCCCGCATACACGAGGATCAGTGTATTTACGAGTGATGCAATATGATCTCTCCCCTGCTCCATCGCCTCGGCGAATAGGTGGTGATTTTTCATATCAGGACGCACTTTATTCAGCGCCTGTACGATCCCTACCTGTGCGATCGTCACATCATCCAGGACTCCCATCGCGGAGATGATCATGCCTGCGATGAGGAGATCTGAGAGATGCAGGTGTGAGCCAAACTTGAACATGACTGCATCCGCCTCGTCAGATGACATGCCGGTGAGGACTGCGGCTTTGGTAAATCCTACGGCGAGGACTCCCGTGATCAGGAGCGCGATAAGTGTCGCAATCACCGCGAGGAGTGTCTTTTTACGGAATCCGTGAGAGAAAAAGAACGTGAGAGGGATGATGACGAGTGCTGTGAGCATCGAGATGACGATCGGATCGACCCCTTCGACGATCTGCGGAATCGTAAACTGTGTCAACAATCCAAACGACAGCACCATCGCACCGATAGAGATGAGACCTTGGAACCTACCGATCAGGATGACAACCGCGACAAAAAGCGCAATGAGGACCCCATACGCCATGCTTCGATCTCGCTCAGACACTGCATAGAGCGCCTTGCCCTCAACATCTTGGCGACTGATGATGAGCTTGTCACCGACCTGATACCCTATTCCAACGGTCTGATCCTGGAAGGTAGGTATAACGACGTCGCTCGTCTGCTCAGCTTTGAGAGTGAGCCTCACGCTCATCGTCTTTTCCTGAGGTTGGAGCGACTGCACTACTCCGCGGTAAAATGAGGTGTTTATCGCCTGTACTGGCATGCAGAAAGTCGCAGAAACCAATACAAATACCACGGCACAAAGGATATATTTCATATCCAGAAAGGGTACCACAGTCACTACAAAAACAAACGGGTAAAACCATGTCAAAATCTCTACGATCCAAGTTGTGAAGCGTGTCATTGCGAGGCTCCGCCCGTAGACTACGCCCGGAGGGAGTCCCTCTATACCAGGACGACAGCCTGCCCCGCTGTGGCGGGGTGGCAATGACACACATCGCAGCTCCAACGTGGCCCTTTCTGAGCTTATAGCTTGCAGCTTGCGCCTTTTGCTGCCCGTTATACGCTATTCGTTATTCGTTATCCATTATCAGTTATCAACTAGTTCTATCACTTGACACCCCGTTCTGCTAGATATATACTTTAGCAGATTATTAGTTCTATTGCTAATATGGACAATCCCTTTGATCAACCCATCCAAAACCCGCTCGAAAAGTTTACCGTGAATCTGAGCGACAGAGCACGCAGTGGCAAGCTCGATCCCGTGATCGGACGCGATACAGAAGTCCGCCGTATCATCCAGATTCTCGCGCGCAGAGGCAAAAATAACCCGGTCCTTCTCGGTGATCCTGGCGTGGGCAAAACTGCCATCATCGAGGGCTTGGCTCTCCGCATGATCTCAGGTGATGTGCCAAATACACTGAAGAACAAGCAGATCCTCTCCCTCGACATGGCGACCCTCCTCGCAGGTGCGTCCTTTCGTGGAGAGTTTGAAAAAAGACTCAAAGCAGTGCTGGAAGCAATCGAAAAATCTGAGGGTCAATACATCCTCTTTATCGATGAGCTTCACACGATCGTCGGCGCGGGGGGGGCTGAAGGCGCACTGGATGCAGGCAATATGCTCAAGCCAGCACTCGCACGTGGACTTCTCCATGCAGTCGGAGCGACCACTGTACGCGAATATCGAAGATACATCGAGAAAGATCCTGCCCTCGAGCGGCGTTTCCAACCGATCTTTGTCGAAGAACCTTCACTCGAAGACTCGATAGCTATCTTGCGGGGTGTCAAGGAAAAGTACGAGGTCCATCATGGTATCAAGATCGCCGATGAGGCGCTCATCTCAGCAGTAAACCTATCTGTGCGTTACCTGACAGATAGGTACCTCCCTGACAAAGCCATCGACTTGATAGATGAGGCAGCATCTGCAGCAAAGATCGAAGTGGACAGCATGCCCACTTCACTCGATACGCTCAAGCGCACCATCATCAGAAATGACATAGAGCTCGCTGCGCTCAAAAAGGAACCCACCCAAAAAGATACCTATGATAAAAAGTTTGCAGAGCGGACTGAGCTACAAAAACTATTTGAGGTGATTGAGGCTAAATGGAAATCGCAAAAGACCATCATCTCTCACCTCCAAGACGCACGTGTAAAACTCGAAAAGGCAAAAGTCGACCTCGAAAAAGCAGAGCGCGAGGCGCGCCTGGAGGAAGCAGCGCAGCTCAAGTACGGGAGCATCCCTACGATCGAAAGGGAAATCAAGGAAGTGCAAGCAGAGTGGGAGAAGATCCCCGAAGCAGACCGCGTGCTCCGCGAGCAGGTGAGTGAGATCGACATAGCCGCCATCGTCGCACGCTGGACGGGTATCCCCCAGTCACGACTCCTCTCCAGTGAGAGCGCCAAAGTGGCACATCTCGAATCAGATATGAACCACCGTGTTATCGGACAGACTGAAGCAGTGAAAAAGATTTCGGGTGCTATCCGCCGCTCGCGCGCGGGCCTCGCTGACGAGGGACGTCCTATAGGCTCCTTCCTCTTCCTCGGCCCCACCGGTGTCGGCAAGACCGAGACGGCCCGCGCGCTGGCTACTTCGCTGTTTAACGATGAGCGCAATATGATCCGCATCGATATGAGCGAGTACTCAGAGAGCCACTCGATCGCACGTCTCATCGGCTCACCTCCGGGGTACGTCGGCTATGAGGAGGGCGGTCAGCTCACGGAGGCCGTGAGGCGCAAGCCCTACAGTGTCATCCTCCTGGACGAGGTGGAAAAGGCACACCCGCAGATATTCAACACCTTGCTCCAGGTCCTCGATGACGGACGGTTGACCGACGGTAAAGGCAAGACGGTGAACTTCAAAAACACCATCATCATACTTACGTCCAATCTCGGCAGTGAAGCGTTTCAAGTGGAGAAATATTCACGCGAGATGGTGGAGCTGAAGGTGACTGACGTCGTGCGATCATTTTTCAAACCAGAGTTTTTGAATAGGTTGGATAATATCGTAATATTTAACCCACTGAGTGAGGCCATGATGAAGGCCATCATCACGCTCCAGCTCAAAGCGGTTGAAACAAGATTGGAAAAACAGGGGTATAGGTTCAAAGCCCAAGAGTCTCTGGAAAAGTATCTGCTCGCCGAAGGCTTTGATAAGCTCTATGGTGCTAGACCGCTGAAGCGTGTCATCAATGAGCACATCCTCGATGAGATCGCGCTCCAGATCGTGGAGGACAAGGTCCACAAAGGCGATCTCATCACCGCAGGAGTAAAGGCAGGCAAGGTGACGATCGAGTCAAAGCGGGTGAACTGACAAAGCATTCGTTTCTGTCATCTCGACTCCGAGAACGAGGCGATCGGGCGGAGAGATCTGCTCCTTCTCGTATCATAGGAGTGCCAGAACACACATGAGCAAGACTTGCCCGCCTAACAATGATGCTGTTGGCGAGGGGTGTAATACAAAGTTTCAGTTCATCTCTTCTTTGCTCCCTCTCTTGTCTGTCATCCCTGTACTAGTCAATTTATTCGATGACGGTTTTTACCAGGTCATTCTGAACGAAGTGAAGAATCTCACAATCCTAGCTCACGAGATCCTTCTCCCGCCAGAGCGGGCTCAGGCACCGACTGTAGTGACTACGCCCGGACTCCGTCCAGAGGAGGGATGACTGACTTGACAAACACCGATCCTGTCACCGATGTGATTGACTAGTACAATCCCGGCGAATGCCGGGATCTCTGGATGAAATACTTCTACACCCCCATCCCGTCCGCCTCCGCCAGTTGGCGGATTGGCAGGTGGGATCACCCCCTCGTCCAACCTGCCGGACGAGGGGGAGTTCAAGAGCGTGCACTCTCATATTGCCACGTGTCATCTCGACCATCAATCCGCCGATACGACTGAGTGAGGGTGGCTCCGTCCGGAGGGACAGACCTCACCATGAAAAGGTGCATCCGCTCCCGACAAAATAGTATTCGTCCCACCTCCTACAGATGAGGAACATACAGACGAACATACACATGCTCTTGACAAACTCTCTCTCTTAGTAAAATAACTATAGGTTATTTATCTTTCTGGGATATTGCTTCCCATGTAAAGGTGGGTGATCTGAACTTTTAAAAAGCGAAGATTAGAGTCCTCTGGGGCATATCTTGTGTAGGGAATACGCATAACTCCGTCAACTATATGTTGGCGTAGTGATTGTATTCCTTCGCGCAAGTGTTCGGAGGATATTTTGATAAGGAGATATTCCAAATGAAAAAAAATAATACAAGTGTAGTTGTTAAAGGCTTATCCGGAGTACGAAAAGTATTCGGAAAGCTTATTGCAAAAAGTGTAATTTTAGGTACAACAACCTCTTTTGAAGGGGAGGAAGGAATTTTAATTTGCACCATTTCAGTTCCTTCTCGGGGACCGCGTGGTGGGAAAGCCAGCGAGATTAGCGAACCAGGTTCAGGGTTCATTGATATTTTAATCACTAACAATCAGGCACAAAATCTGATTATTGCTTTACAGGAGCGTTTACGTTCTTAGTAATAAATGAGCACATGAAGATTTCAAAAACTCTAATCTTCGTGTTGCCAGTGTGACTCACGCGAGTGAGTACTACTGGCAACACGATTCTTAACTCCCCCCTCTGGGCATAGCCCGACGGGCGGAGCCTCGCAATGACACACATCACAGCTTGTAGCTCGCGGCTTGCAGCTTGTAGCTTTGCTCTCCTCGCATTATTCATTCTTAATTCTTCATTTTTCCTTTATACTCCTCCCATGCGTATCTACTCATGGAACGTGAATGGGATCAGAAGCGTCTGGAACAAAGGACTTTTTCAAAAGTTTATAGCTGAGCATACCCCCGACATCTTGTGTTTGCAAGAAACAAAAGCGATGAAGGAAGACTCCCCCATCACTCGTATTGACCTGCCCGACTACACTGAGTGCTGGCACTCAGCCGTCAAAAGGGGCTACTCCGGCACGGCGATATTCACCAAGACCGAGCCACTCCACGTGATCAATGGGTTCGTACCTGAAGTGCAAAACAAGTATACCTTTGTGGACCAGTATGGCGACCCGACGCAGGAGGGTCGCGTGATATCTGCTGAGTACTCAGACTTTTATCTCGTGACGGTCTATACACCCAATAGCAAAGGCGACCTCTCCCGCCTCGCACTCCGCGCTACTGTCTGGGATGCGGCATTTCTCGCCCACTGCCAACATTTGGAGAAGAAAAAGCCCGTGCTGTTTTGTGGCGATCTCAATGTCGCACACACGGAGGACGACCTCGCCAGACCTGGGGAAAATGAGGACAAACATGGATTTACACAGGAGGAGCGCGCGGGATTTGAGAGATTCATCCAAGCAGGTTACGCAGACACCTTTCGCCTTTTTACGAAGGGCAATGGTCACTATACTTGGTGGACTGCATGGGGCGGCGCGAGAGCACGCAATGTTGGCTGGCGCATAGACTACTTCCTCGCGTCAGCGGAGATCAAAAATAGAATAACAGAGGCACAGATCCACGCAGACGTGATGGGCTCCGATCACTGCCCCGTCTCAGTCACGTTGTAAGTGTATTAGTCAATAATATCGATGACAGGGTTCCCTGTATGTCATCCCGTTGAATAACGGGATCCATTCATTGGTACCATATGAGGAAGCATGGATCCCGGCGTGCGCCGGGATTGTAATAGTCAACTAATTCGATGACGAATATGTGTAACCTCACTGGTCCGTCATCCTCGTGAACACGAGGATCCAATGGCATACATGAGGCTGTTTAGGTGTACGGCTCCTTTAGATCCCCGCGTATTTATCCCGCTCTGAGGGACGCGGGGATGACATACATAAGAAATTGTCACCGATATTATTGACTATTACAAGGATGACAAGTGCGTGTAATATGAGTAACTTTACAGACTTTATAGACTTGGATCCCGTGTCTCGTTGATACGCTTGCCCGCCTAGCTGCGCTCGCCCGCCTAGCTGCGAAGCTGATGGCGTGGAAGCTGCTGGCGGGTCACTTTGCCTGTAGATCGCGCACAACCTCCATAACTCTCATACTTGGCAGTGCGAGGCTGAGACCTTCTGTTGGAGTTTTTGGATCAAACCACGAAAATTTTGCCGTGTTCATCCCCACTATGCCGCATTCATTAAAGAGCGGGCCACCTGAATTGCCAGGGTTGATGGCAGCATCTGTTTGAATATATTTTTGACCATCTTTTTGGGTGTTGAAACGGGAAAATATCCCTTTGGTGATGGCGGGGTCGATCTGATCACGCTCTTTTGGCCACCCCATCGCGTAGAGCTCCTCGCCCGGATTTAGCTTATCAGCATCAAACATATTGCACTTTGGGAGAGATTTTGCAGACTTGAGCAATGATACGTCAGCTTCATCAGTAGTTTTGATAAATTCAAGTGGAGTTTCTACACCATTTACCCGTGTTCTAAATATATTTGAGCCATTGGTCACGTGATGATTTGTCACCAGATATCCATCGCCAATACTTATGGCCGAACCGTGCTGCTTGATCGTGCCATTTTCATCATATGCGAGGATGATAAAGGTGCAACGCACACCACTATACTTTGTCTCAGCCACATTGCACCCAGCACGTGGGTTGCCGAGTGAGGCGCCGGCGAGCTCCTTTGCTTTTGCACTTTTGAGTCCGATCCTCCACACACTTACAATCGTCAAAAGTACCGCACCACCAAATACGAGACCCACGATAAAGGTGATGATCATGATTTTTACAGGATTCTCCTCCATCTGCTGAGGTGATATGAGCATGTCTTGGGGGAGCGCTACTGCGTGTACCATGGGATCAGTTTGAGTTGCCATAGAGGTAGACTATCCTAGCATAAATGAGCTACAGAGCACAACTCCAACTTCCATCGCTCTCATTTTGCATTTTGAATTTGCATGCTTGAGCAACGTTCTTCGCTATTCGCTTTGCGTTATACGCTATTCACTTGCACTAAAATATCTCGTACGACTCCAAGAGCTTCTTATTGCCCTCCATTTGGAAACGAAGTAAGTCGCTATAGATACTTGGTCGCTGAGTAAGCTCTGACGGCGTGCCCTGATCTACCACTTTACCCTCATCAAGGACAATGATGCGATCTGCATCTCTCAATGTAGAAAAGCGATGTGCAATGATGATGGTAAGTCTATCTTTCATTAGGGTATCCAGCGCTGCCTGAACTGCGAGCTCACTTTGGGCATCGAGACTACTGGTGGCCTCATCCAGGATCAGGATAGGAGCATCTTTGTAGATCGCGCGCGCGATCTGTATGCGCTGCTTTTGACCTCCAGAGAGTCTGACGCCTCGCTCACCCACCTCACTTTCTATGCCTTTGGGGAGCTTCATGACGAATTCAAAAGCTTGTGCCATCTCAAGTACTTTCATGATCCGAGCATCATCTCGAATCGATCCATAACTGACATTGTCTGCGATCGAAGTGGAGAACAGCTCGTTCTCTTGAAATACCAGCGCGATGTTGTGACGCACATCGAGGTGAGATAGCTTTTTGTAGTCAGATTTTCCCATGTGAACCGATCCTTTGGTAGGGTTGTAAAACTTCATGATCAGGTTCACGAGTGTAGACTTGCCTGCACCACTTCGCCCAACAAGCGCAACAGTTTCTTTTTGACCGATGTCAAAGCTCACGTCACTTAGTACATTTGCGGTGGTTTCGTAGTTAAAGTACACCTTTTTGAAGTGAAGCGATGGGTCTTTTATGACCTGCGGTACATGCCCGGCCTGCAGTGGCTCATGTATCGGGAGATCTAATATCTTAAAAAATTCCTTTGATCCAGACTCGGCCTCTTGGATCCGCGCAAGTATAAATGACATTGCAAATAGTGGGCGTCTCACTTGGTTGATCAGTTGGATGATGAGTACTGCCTCGCCTATCGTGATGATCTGACGATAGGCATCGCTGAAGGTGATGAGGTTGATGATGAGCAAAATGATAAACAGACTCGTATTTCTCAGAAAGTCATATTTATGAAATATGATGCTCTGCTTTCCTACTAGATCATTGATGGATACAAATATATTTTTGATAAATGATACTTCTGCTGATTGGCTATTGAATCCTTTCACTAGTCTGATGTTGGTGATGGTCTCTGAAAGTCTTCCTCGTGATGTATCCTCGAGCTTGTTGCGCTGCTCTTGATACTCACCCCACTTTTTGGTAGAAAGGGTGGTGAGGTACACATAGATGGGGAAAAGGGCAGCAACAAAGAGTGCTGTCCAGATGCTGTATCTCGCGAGTACAAAGATGGTAAATACCGCCTGGAGAAATGCAGTGAGGATAAAGTTGGTTGCGGTGTTAAAAAAGTCAGATATTGATTGCACTCCCCGATTGAGTTGGTTGATGATCTTGCCTGAGAGCTCAGTGTCATAATACGATTGACTCAATGACAGAGATTTTTCATAAAATACTTCAGTCAAATACTTTTTGAGCTTTGCGGCATACCTGTCTCCGAGATGACTGGAGATATTTGTCAATAGTTGACCTACCATACTGATGCTAAAGCCTGCCGCGAGTATCCAGAGAAGGTTGTCGATTGGGTGGGATGGGTTTTTTATCTTTTGTGTTACCTCATCGATAGCAAACTTAAAAATCACGGGACTCATAAGTTCGATAAGAGACACAACGACCACAAACCCCGTGATAAAGATAAACATGCCCCGAAGTGGCTTTGCGATCCGGATGATTTTAAATATATTTTTCATAGATTATTCGTGATGGGATACCTTGGTGACAGATGCCGGAACAAATATCGCCACGAGGATGATATAGAGTATAAATCTCATAGGTCCGGTGAGAAGCGGTGCTGCAACAAAAGTACTTACTGTGTCTATCAATATCAATGGAGTGATGAGATACATGCTCAGGAGGTAGGTCTCCCCATAGGAGATAGGACGCTTGATGATCTTGCTGGTGATCCATCCAAAGAGTGACCAAAAGATCAACGTCATCAGCCAACTCGCAGTAAGGATCACCGGTATCACCAGTACCAACAGACCTGACGCTACATATATCAGTTTCTCAAGGTATGTCATCCCATTTGCGATGTATGGGGCGACTACTTTTTTTAGGCTGTCATACCCTGCCTTGTCTATCGTGACTGGCTTATCACTTTTGATCCCCATTTGTTCGAAAGTACGATACTCTACTTTCCTATCTGTGTGCACACTCACACCCATCGCACTCACGAGTGCCATACATTTACAAGTATCGATGGTGACTGTCCCTTTTGGATCCAGTACTAACGCATACGGATCGGTAGTGTCATTCTTCACAAATCGAGGTTTGTACATCACTGGGTTTTCCTGGTTTGTTTTGAGTACCCCTTTTTCGATGGTTACTATCAAATCTGAGGGATACAGATGATCGAGCTCATAGGATATTTCGGTGAAAACAGTTGGCATCTCTGCATGGATCCATTTCCAGGCACTGATGCTCATATATACAGTAGATACCACGCCCGTGATCCATAGAAGTATGAAAAGATAGCGCGCTCGCTGCCAAAATGAGTCATGAGCGACCTCTTGGTAAAATCGTTTATCTGTCGTTGCTCGGTGTACTTTTTTAAAAAAATGTGTGCTCATAGTCTTGTATAGGTAAATAGTAGGGTAAGGGTATTGTACTCTCTCGGCCTACCGCTGTCAGGTGATCGCGTGGTATCATACCTTCTATGTACACACCTCCTGATGCCCTCCTCAAAAAATATGCAGACATCCTCATTAAGTTCGCACTCTGGTCTGGACGAGGCATCGATCCTGGAGATGTCGTGTCAGTCACGATCTCTGAGTCGGCAAAGCCACTCCTGAAGCATCTCCAACGGTCCATCATGGAGGCAGGCGGACACATGATGCTGAACTACCAACCTGAGGGACTCTCACGAGACTACTACGAGATGGCGACTCCTGAGCAGATCGGGTGGATGCCAAAGGAATATCTCCTGGAGCGCGTCAAAGTCGCTACCCACTTTGTAGGCATCATCTCTGAGCATGACAAGCACGAGCTCGAAGGGATAGACAGCAAAAAGATCATGGAACGCGGGCGCCTCATGAAGCCTATCATGGATTCGAGACGGGACAAAGAAGATGCGGGTCAGCTCACCTGGACCCTTGGTCTCTATGGCACGCCCGCGATGGCCAAAGAAGTGGGTATGACTGAAGAGGAGTACTGGGGCGAGATCATCAAAGCCTGCTATCTGGACGACGCAGATCCCATCGCAAAGTGGAAGGAGCTCTTTGTCCAGATCGAAAGTACAAAGGACAAGCTCAATGCCCTTCCTATCGAATCGGTACATATCAAAGGCACAGATGTAGATCTCCAGGTCAAGCTCGGCACCGATCGCAAGTGGCTCGGTGGCAGTGGGCGAAATATCCCCTCATTTGAACTATTTATCTCCCCTGATTGGCGCGGTACCTCAGGATGGATCAAGTTTAACCAGCCGCTGTATCGCTACGGCATGATGATCAAGGGTGTCGAGCTCGAGTTCAAAGACGGTCTCGTGGTGGCATCAAAGGCCAGTGAAAATGAACAGGCGCTGCGAGATATGGTCGCCCAAGAAAACGCGGACAAAATCGGGGAGTTTTCGCTCACTGATCACAGGTACTCTCGGATCTCAAGGTTTATGGGTGAGACGCTCTATGATGAAAATGTAGGAGGTAAATATGGCAACACACATGTGGCTCTCGGCATGGCATACCGTGATAGTTATGTAGGCAATCCAAAGGATGTGCCAGAGCACCAGTGGAAAGCGATGGGGTTCAACGACTCCTCAGTACACACCGATATCGTGTCCACCACCGATCGTACGGTGACAGCGACCCTGAAAGACGGCACAAAGAAAGTGATCTATAAAAAAGGAGAGTTTCAGGTATGAAAAAGATCCTTCTCCTCCCTATTGGTCTAGGAATAATTATCATATCCCTGCTCCTCTTACTGATCTTAGTACCAGGAAAAGATGAGAGTACCAAAAATTCCAAACTGACGAATCGGCAGACCAAATAAACGCAATTTTGAATTTTACATTTTCAATTTATTTCCCATGCAAATCGGCAAAACCTTCGTCACTGTCAGATGCATCATCCAAAACGTCCACGATCAAGTCCTCCTCCTCAAAAGGTCGAGGAATGAGATGGGCAACATTGGCATGTGGGAGCTGCCTGGAGGCCATATAGATTTTGGTGAGCACCCAAATACCTCGGTAGTACGTGAGACATTTGAAGAGTCTGGTATCAAGATTCGCATGCCCTCGATACTAAATATATCGTCAAGATTGAATAAGAGGAACGAACACTCAATCTGTATGACCTACTTAGTCCATGTCCAGACTCCTCAGGTGACACTCAGTGATGAGCATGATGAATATCTCTGGATATCCCCTTTGAAGTCTACAAAGGTCGCTATGACGATCCGTACCTCTATCATCTTGAAGGACTACATTCGTGATCTGCTCTCGAGCGATTGAGCGATAAGATGCCTACATGCTATCTGATATATTTAGACCTAGTTGACAGGTGATAAAAAAAGGCATACCATTATCCTACGTTCATGGTTGCTATTATTTAATTTCATACAACTACCTATGAAAATTGTCAGAAAGGTGACTGTGCCACCTGCGGTGCTCGCTATCAAAAAGTCCATTGGGACTTTGTCAAAAGTTATCCTCATGGTTGAAGGCAACAAAGGATATGCAGCTACAATCCAACAGATTGATGCTGCTATGGGTCTGGCGACTGCTGCAAAGCGTGCGCTAATGACTCAACTCTTGGATGACACTGTACAGATGGGTGCAAAGAACCCAAAAAAGCTCGTTGCAGATTTGCAAAAGCTGTATACCACCGGAGTCAAATAACCCCCCAAACCCATCAGATGTCCTGAATGATCTGATGGGTTTTTTTATACCACATACGAGGGTATCAGTGCTACAATGACCTGTATTTTTTCACCCTTATGGCTCACATCACAACTAACACCACAACTATCAAAATCACCGGCATGCACTGCGCCAGCTGTGACATACTCGTCAAGCTAAAGTTGAAAGTTCTTCACAATATCACTGAAGTTGTTCCCAACCGTGACGCAGGACTTATCACTATCACACACAAGGGCGCACTCTCTCTCGATGAGATTAATGGAGTGCTTTGTGAGTATGGGTACAAAGTATATTCGGCGGATCAAGCAGTCGTTCAATCAAGCGAGGGCAGTATGGCAACTACAAAGAGTCCAGGCGACCTTCAGGAAACGCTCGGTATTGCAGCCATTTTGTGTATTCTCTACTATTTTGCAAATCAATTTGACCTCCTTTCAAGTGTCGCAACTACTTCATCAGCTACTACCTCAGGTGCATTTGTATTGGGCCTCATCGCATCGATTTCTACCTGTATGGCCACTACTGGTGCAGTATTTACTAGTTTTGTAAACAAGCAAGCGAAGACTCAAGTACTCATGACCGCTCTGTCATTTATGATTGGACGGGTTCTGAGTTATGGTGCATTTGGATATGCGCTCGCACTCTTTGGAGGAGCATTTTTGAGGCTCGTCCAGTTTGGATCAGGACTCAACTTACTCATGGCTGCGATTCTGATACTGGTGGGACTTGATATGCTCCATCTCGTGTCTCTGGGGAAAATCCTTTCCTATCTACCAGGTAGACACCTACTACTTTCCCTTGAAGAAAAGAGGTCGAAGTCACTCAAGCCATGGATGAGTGCAACCTTGTTGGGTGGACTTACCTACCTGCTTCCCTGTGGATTTACCCTATCAACTCAAGCATATGCACTCACCCTGGGTAACCCTGTCCAGAGCGCGCTCCTTATGATGGCATTTGCACTGGGCACGCTCCCTGCACTTCTGGGCATCACACTTCTTTCAAAAGTGAGAACACATCATTTTTATTACTTGTTCCTAAAAGTAGTGGCGCTCATTATCATCGCTGTCGGACTTGGCTATGTCGCAAATACTGCAGAACTATACGGCTACAGACTCATCTCACTGCAATCAGATTCATTTGCCGGAGAATCGGCACCCATCGAAAATGGCAAGCAGATCGTAAAGATGACTGCACGTTCTGCGGGGTATTTTCCGAGTGAGTTTGTAGTGAAGGCTGGCATACCCGTCGAGTGGCAAATCACAGGGAAGGAAATCAATGGATGTCAAGGTACTATCCAGGCTCCAAAGGTAGGCGTGTCGCTCGTGGTATTGAAAGAGGGAGAAAATAAGGTGGAGTTCACTCCAGTCGATAAGGGGTACGTCACCTTCTCTTGTAGCATGGGCATGTTCAGCGGAAGATTCAAGGTGATCTAGGATAGATAGAGCAAAGCTAAGAGCTGAGGGCTGAGGGCTGAGAGTCTAATACAGAATTCCCTCAATTCTCCACTGTGTCATACGATCCAGAAATTTAGCAAGTCAGGATCATACAAAAGCAAGAGGTTATTTTGCAAGTTACCTTTTACATTTTGAATTACCTCAGTTCGTCTGCAGGTCATCGAAGTCTGCCTGCAGATCTGCCATGTCTATAACAGGCATCGTGATCTCGTCACTTTCTGATTTGAGCAGCGTTGAGGGATCTATGGGTTGCTCTGGAGGGACGGCGGTCGGAAGCGGAGTTGCATTTGCTGGCATCGGGGTCCCCTGTGTGCCGAGGTTTGGGGTAGGCGATGCGTCATCGATGCTATATCTGATACCTCCCGCGCCGAGCGAAGGGTTCCGACTGATAAAAATCCATGCAATGATGGAAGCAGATAAAACTGCGGTGAGTATGATAGGGACCAATAGTTTATTCATAGGTATCAACTCGAGTCACATCCTCATACTACCACTTTCATCACCTATTTTCCACTGGCAACAGTGTCGCTGGACTAGATGCGCGTGGTGGTAGAGGCTTCTCTACCGTGCCAGGTGCAGGACGTATCGCATCCAGCGCAGGCTTCACCGTATTTTTAAAATAGGCGGCGATGTCTTTGGTATCCTCAAACACTACACGCTGAGCATCTCTGGTTTCTTGGAGAGCTGCTTTAAATTGTGCACGTGATTCATCCTGAGGACCGGGACATGCAAACTGCTTTGTGGCTTTGAGCTTTTCGATATATGCAGTATGGTCGGCATTCAGCTTGTCAAACTTTGAGTTGTATACCTCGAGTGCTGATTTGACTGCAGAGGTGTCTACTCCCTTTGCATCACGTCGCGAGACAAACTCGAGGACGCGAAGCCTGACGATGTTCAGCTGTTTTCTACGACCCGCATGATGCTCCTCAAACTTTTTGACGCGTGTGTCTATGGTAGTATTGAGCTTTGTGCAGCGCTCTGCCTCCTTCTCCAGTCTCATCTTTTCATTTGCTTGCTTGTGCTCTGCTCTGGTAGCTTCTGACTCAGCACGGATCTCCTGGCGTTTTGTTTCCATAGCTTCACGTGCTTCTTTCATGATAGTGGGACGAAGTGGATTGGCTGAGGTAGAACCAGAAACCGCAAACGCAGGCTGTACTGAAACGAGCGAAACGATAGCAAGAGCTGAAATAAATGAGATTTTCATATAAAAATATAACTAATAGAGATTCTACTGATATATATGCAGATAATCAACAAAAGTTTCACCCGACTGCTGCGAGCAGCTCCCTCACCCACAATTCGATTTCTTTTTTGCGCTCAGGTTCATGATAATAGTAGCTATCGACTCGGAGAGGTTCTACGGTGCTGGTCGCCTTTGAAAACTCAAGGAAATCAGTCAATATATCTACTGCACCACAAAACACGGGATACTTCCTATCCCCCAACCCAAAAACAGCACAGGGAGTACCCGAGAGATCGAGTGACGAATGCCTCTTGTCACGCTCCGCATCTACATCGTACCCATAGGCAGAAAATAGTTTGAAGAAATCCTCGTGTGGCTGACCATTGTATTTGAAATGATCACGCTCCCAGCTGGGAGATCCAAAGAGCAACAGATCTGCACTGTCCATTTCATTCAACTTTGTCTGTCCTGCGGGGATGATGGTGCATGCGTGACCACGATCAACCAGGAGTGATTGGATGTACTCAGCTACCGTGAGGGTTCCAGATGAGTAGGTGGCGTATATGAGATGCACGATCATACAAGATCATTGTATCACCTTGTATGTACTGACAAATCACTTTTGATCAGAGGACTCTGGCATCAACATGCTCACTGCCTTGTTGATGATAAAGTATACGACAGCCATGATGACGATAAAGTCGATGAGACTATTGAGAAATGCTCCGATCATGACGGGTCCTATGGAGAGGCCACCAAATGCTCCTTTTGCTCCTGCAACGAGTCCAATGAGTGGAGTGATTATGTTCGTGACCAGACTCGTGACGAGTTTTGTCGCGGCACCGCCAACGATGACACCTACAGCCAATCCCACCACCTTTTCTTTTTTTAGAAAATCAACAAACCCAGCAAGCTCCTTTGACATTTTTGTGTGAACTTTTGGATGAATCATAGAGTGGATTAAATAAATAGTTTGATCATTATACCCAAAAAGCCTCTATTTATATTCTCAATAGCGTCTCAATGACTCGCTGCCCAAGTGCAATAGTTTTTTCAGCTCCTGGTTTCTCAGGATTTACTTCGACGAGGTCAATCGACATATGTTTTGCATGAGAGAGTACCTCGAGTAATGGAAATACATGCTTCTCAGACAATCCATTTGGTGCGGGCGTCCCCGTTGCCGGTGCCAATGTACGATCAAATACATCAATATCAAAACTGACATGAATATGATCATAGTGGCTGATGAATGCGCGGAGATGAGCAAGAGTTTGAGCCGGGTCACGCTCAATATCTTGACTTCCCCATACATCAATATGATTTTCACGCATATATCTCACTTCCTCTGCTTCCAGATCGAGGTTGCCATAAAAGGTGATTGCATGGGGATCGAGACGATGGGTCACGAGTGAGTCTAACGCTTGGTGGCCGATGCCCGTGGTCAACGCGCGGAGCCACATGCCATGAAAGTTACCTGAAGGAGAGGTATCGATTTTATGCAGATCTGCATGTGAATCAAACTGGACAAACCCAATGGTTTTCCCCGGGGGGAGTGAGCGTAGTGCGGCCAATACTGATCCAAAACAGATCCCGTGATCTCCTCCAACAATCACCTGCACTTGGTCGGCACGCGTTTGAGAAGCGACATGAGAGATAAAGTCTGCATTGGTGCGAGCCAACAGATCAAAATAGGTACCAGGCCTCACCTCTTCGGGGACGGGGAATGTATAGTGAGAAAGCGAGTAGTTACTCTGCAATTGGCGCAAAAACTCTGGAGTGAGCACTCCGTCAGGACCCGACTCTACCCCGATGTTTGTTTCGGTGCCCTTATTTGGTATATTAAGCAGACCGAGACGTGAGCTTACCTTAAAAAAATGTACGTGCATAGGTTATTCAACAATAAATAGTGGGTCAATGAGCTCGAGTTGTGCTCTTCTCAGGCTCATTTCATCCGTATTTTTTTCCTCCCTTGCTAGTTGGTATAGTTGTGCGATGAGCTCCCGACTTTGAGGGTGAATTTGGATAAGTTTTTCAAGTTTTGCGCGCTTTTGTGCTCTGAGTATGACGGGGTCGATAAACTCCGACTTGTGGAACGCGATGGTCGTGGGATACAGTTTCTCAATCTGTGCGTATGAGCCATCAGCAAGAAGATATCGCATCATGCGGGGCGCATCATCCAGCAGCATCGCAAACTGATTTCGAGTCGCGTGTTCATAGCTGAGACCGAGTAGTATTGAGGAGAGGAGAAGGCCCGACACTAACACAGAACATACATGCCATCTATACGCATGCATTTTTTTTGTACTCATCGTGATGCAGTATAGCAACGTCTGTGCGTGGTGCAAGAAGGAGTAGTCCCGTTTCTCCGTTTGCATGACTTTGCCCCACGCATTACAATGAGTGTAGTTATGGAAGCTCTTCAGCCACTATATGAACGCGCCGTCAATGTATTCATCATCCTTGGGTTTCTTTTGACTGCGGCTATTTTCGCTGGTATTTGCGCCTATTTCATCGTCCTCTATGCGCGACTTCGTAAACGAGTACAAATCTCACTCGACATGACCACGCTCGAGGTGCAGATGACCAAGGATAACGAGATCAAGATCGATGCAGCTGAGCAGATGTTTGCCTCATTTGGAGGGATCAAGAAAAGTGGATTTTTTAAGTTCCTCGAGGTTGAAGATGTAGTGGCATTTGAGATAGTGGGCACAAAGGGTGAGATCCGATTCTATGTGTCTGCACCAAACAAACTCATCGATCTCGTAGAGAAAACCATTTACTCCTATTATCCTACCGCAAATATTTCAAAGGTTGATGAGCCAAATATCTTTACCCCTGAGGGCAAAGTAGCCTATGGGTGCCTTGTCCAGAAAGCAAAGTCGTACCTTCCACTCAAGACATACAAAGAGCTCCCCACTGACACACTCTCCTCCATCCTTTCCACACTCACCAAGATGTCTGATGGAGAGGCTGCGATGATCCAGCTACTCATCAGACCCGCTGATACGAAGTGGAAGGGTGTGGGCAAATCATATATAGCATCATCCAAAAAGAATGAGGCAAGTTCTGAAAAGGCGACGTTCAAAACTGATCCCAAAATGCTTGAAAAGATCGATGAAAAAGTCACGCGTACTGGGTTTGACACAATCATCCGCTATGTAGTGTGCTCGCCAACAAAGGAGATGGCAGATGTACATGTGCGCAATCTCAAAGCTGCTTACTCGCAGTTCAACTCCGATCTCAACTCGCTCACCACTCCCAAGATCACCTTCAAAGGTCCGTTTATGACAAACTTTATATACAAGTTTTTCCCCATGATCGAGCTCATCCCCTATGGCAAGCTCGTGTCGATATTTTCGACTGATGAGCTCGCAGGTCTCTTTCACTTTCCCAATAAAGCCGTCGAAGCGCCAAATGTCGTCTGGCTCAAGGCAAAGACCTCAGCAGTCTCTGCCCAAGTCCCGACTGAGGGAGGTACACTCGTAGGCACGGCACAATACAGAGGAGTAAAGCGTCCCGTCCATATACTCCTAAAGGATCGTATGCGTCATGCATACATCATTGGCCGTACCGGTACTGGTAAGTCAGAACTCTTGATCGAGATGATTCGTCAGGATATCAGGGCGGGATATGGTGTCTGTGTCATCGATCCACACGGAGACCTCATCGACGACGTGCTCCGATTCATCCCTCCACAACGTGCGGAGGATGTCATCCTCTTTGACCCTTCAGATACTGATCGCCCGATCGGTCTCAACCTGCTCGAATCCAAGACTGAGGAGGAAAAACATTTCATCACCGGAGCGATCATCAACCTCATGTACAAGCTCTACGATCCTCAACGCACGGGTATCATCGGCCCGCGATTTGAGCACGCGGTGCGCAATGCGATGCTTACGATCATGTGTGAACCTGGTGCGACATTTGTGGAGATTGTCCGCATCATGACCGATCCAAAGTATGTGCAAGAACTCCTCCCAAAGGTCAAAGACCCCATCATCAGGCGCTACTGGACAGATCAGATCGCACAGACCTCGGACTTTCACAAATCAGAAGTGCTCGACTATATCGTGTCAAAGTTTGGTAAATTTATCACCAACACCATGATGCGTAACATCATAGGACAAAGCAAATCTGCCTTTGATTTCAGAAAAGTCATGGATGAAGGCAAAATCCTCTTGGTCAATCTCTCAAAGGGAAAGCTCGGTGAGGAAAACTCTACCTTCCTCGGACTTCTCGTCGTGCCAAAGATCCTCGCCGCAGCTATGAGTCGTGTCGATACGCCTATCGACAAACGTCGTGAGTTTTTCCTGTATGTCGATGAGTTCCAAAACTTTGCAACTCCAGACTTTGCGACCATTCTCTCTGAGGCACGTAAATACAAGCTCTCACTGACGGTGGCGAACCAATTCATAGGACAGATGGACGAAGAGGTCAAAAACGCAGTGTTTGGTAACGTGGGCACCCAGATGGTCTTGCGCACCGGTGTCACTGATGCGAGCTTTCTCCAGCGGGAGTTTCAGCCGTACTTCAACGAGACTGATATCGTAAATCAAGAACGCTTCCATGCGTATATGAAAACGATCGTGAATAATGAACCTGTGCCCCCATTCTCCATTGACATGACCAAAGACTATGCCAAACATGTAGCAGAACGTGAAGCAGGTGAAAAAGTCGCGACCGCCATCATGCAACTCTCACGTCTGAAGTATGGGAGACCAAAGGAGATCGTAGAGGCAGAGATCGTCCAGCGCGCGAGACTATAATGCTATCAGCTATCAGCTATCAGCTATCAGCTATCAGCTATCAGCTATCAGCTATCAACTATCAACTATCAACTATCAACTATCAGCTAATTTTAGGCCGCTTCCAAATACTTCTGCACCTCTATGATGAGTGTGTCTGGAGTGAAGTTGCTTTTGACGAGATACCCTCTGATACCAAATGTCACCGCTTCTGCGATCTTGGCATCATCGGTCAAGTTTGTGAGCATGACTATCTTGGGGATTGCTGCAAGTCTGTGTTGATCCTTAAGCCTCTGCAAGAGCTCGATACCTGTGAGCTTTGGCATAAGGATATCCAAAAGTAAGATATCGGGGATTTGTTTTTTAAGCTCTGCATCTGCTTCCTCACCATCTGCGGCCATCACCACCTCAAACCCTGCACCGCGAAGTACTGACACATACAACTCTCGCAGAGCCATTTCATCCTCGGCAATGAGTATGCGTTTTGGTGAATCAAGTGACATATCGATCAAACAATAGGTAACGACATGGTAAAGGTGGAACCTTTTCCATACTCTGATTGTACAGTGATTTCGCCGCCATGCAACTTCATGATCTCCTGGGATATATAGAGTCCGAGTCCGGTGCCACTGGTCGTGGGCATGTTTTTGTATGACTCATCAATCTTCCCAAACTTCGTAAAGAGCTGGTTCATCTTGTCAGCTGGTATCCCCGGCCCTGTATCAGTCACTGATATGTGCAGCTTGCCGTCGAGCTTCTGGATAGTAGTAGCGACCGTACCAGCTACAGGAGTAAACTTCAGGGCGTTACCCAACATATTGATATAGACCTGCTGTATCCGACTCTTGTCCAGCGACATGACGAGCGACTCGGTATCTGACGAAAATGGGTAGTGGAACGACTTTTCAGTTGCCTTGACCGAGTACTCCTCATGTATAGCTTTTATGAGTGAAATAATATCGACATCTCCCTTTTTGAGTGCAAATTTACTACTATGGATATGCGATACCGTCAACATGTCCTCCACTAGTAGGGTCAACCTATCGACAGAAAGTAGTGCGGTATCCAAGAACTTTGCGGTAGCGGGTCCGAGTGGCACGTCGGGTTTATTGATCGCCATCCACTGATAGTTTTTGATGATGGTGAGTGGAGTGCGCAGCTCATGCGAGGTGAGCGATACGAACTCATCTTTAATATGATCAAGTTCAACAAGCTCGCTGTTTGTTTTTTCAAGATCTTTGGATCGATCTACTGCTTTTTTGTAAAGATTACTTGTCTGCACGGCTATGGATGCGATATCGCTGCACCCATTCAGAAGACTATGTTCTAAGTCAGTAAGTTCTTCTTTAAAAGCAGTCGTGCTAAATATCATCACGCCGAGCGGACCTTCATGACCGTGAAGTGGGTAGATGTAACTTGTCTGAATGCCTGCCGCGGCTTGAGCCATCTGGGATTCAGCAATAGTGAATGGAGGTGTGAGAATATTTGCCCAGTCGTGAGTCAGTTGAAATCTCCTATTTAGAGCTGAGCTAACACAATAATTCTGTGATTCATCCAATGAAACATCAATTTGTTTGAAGGGAAGGGGAAGTACACTTAGGGCCTTTCTTGTTTCGTCAGTCTGAGTCACTGATGTTCTACTAAGGACATTTCTTTCCTTATCTATAAGTCCCAACACAACTATGTTAAACCCCATATCAAGCATTACAAGGTTGGAGTGAATTTCTTTCACGATTCTGAGTACGAGCTGATCTAGATCTAATTCCTCCAAAAATACCCTCTGAAGGTCTAGCAGAATCTTAGCCGTCTGTACATTGGTGAGCTGCTCTTGCATAGGAACTTGACTCATCAATATTACAAGATAACATCTAATTGGAGTAGTTCCTTATCTCCGTGATGACCATTAATTTTATTATCCAGTGCATCCAGAAGATCGAAAATGTCCTTATCCTTGGCTAGCTCTAGTGGTGACCTCATATATGGGGATATTTTCGCAGTTCTCTCACCCATGCCGACAGTAATCACTGACGGAAAGTGGCCCGCCGTCGACATGATAAGCGGTTTGCTGATTGACCCTTCTCGTACAATCTCAATAGCTGTGCCTTCAGCGACTTCGCTGCAGTGAATTATCGTTGTTGATATGCCATTAAGCACTTTCTCATCCTGATAACGCTTGACTAGAGGTTCACTCACATAGAAAAAAACGTCCGCGCTGTTTCCAAACAATGAAATGAGATCGTAAAGAGAATCAGATCCAGAACCAGATTGACTCTTGCCTGATAAATTTGCAGATGTTCCACGAAGCAGTTTTCCCCCATGCTGCATGGATACATGATTAAAGTCATCATTCTCCATTGATATCATGAAGCCAAGTGTCTTTACCTTTTTTTCTTCGGAATCTGTCATCCCGATATCAAGGTCCAAGGGTGTACTTTGATCTGCGATATTTAAAAGGATCCCTACTGGACCAAATGCAAGTAATCTGCGGAGGAATTCAGACATGTCGTTAACATTTCTCATTCTTGCGAGTCTCTTATCTTTCAAGAATACTCCTAGTTGATCTTTAGAGCCGACATATACCAGAGTTTTTGTCTCTGACCTTTTTTTTAGACTGCAAAGCTTTTGCATACTGCTCATATCGTCCTTGCAAAAAATCCCATACACAGGTCCAAATTTCATAATGCAAAGGTTGCCTTCGTCTATTTTCTTTTCGGCGAGTTTGGGGTTATTGGTAATATTGATACGTACCATGGAATTAATGGTACCTTATGACATGCTACTGCACAAGACGAGTTGTTGTTGGAGAATTTGCGAAGCCACCGCTTACCTGCTCAAAGCATCGAAATAGGACACGCTCAATCCTTCGTTACTCGGATACAAATATGTTTCCCTTCAGACGACTAATGATCTCTCTATCAATCATATGAGCCTTCATCCCGGGATATCTTGATGGCGCATGGTTATTTACCCACTTCTCGGCACGATCTAATTCTTTCATCGCTACGCGTACTCGCATTTGCCTGCTAATTATTCCCATTACTGCCTTCCTTTGGTTGAGCAAATCGCTTCCATGCAGATTTGAATCATTCATGTCACCGCAACCCAAGACCCAAAGTCCTAGTCCTCTTTCATCGCGGTCACCAGCTGGAACATTGGTTCCATCAAGGCGGCGATGTAATAAACTCATTGCGGTTGTAAGTTGCCCTTGATCCCCTCCGGTGAGTGTACTCAATTGAGCTTTAGTAACGTGCAACGGCGGGGGGGATTCATAGGGGAGGATGTTGATTGGGCTGTCAAATTCAGTTACTACACCATTCTCTCCTTGAAGGACGCTCTGTATCGCTCTTAGGCTGAGTGAGCCATCGCGATGATGCCTCACATGGACATCTCCCGTAGTTGGGTCTGTTCCTAATGCAAATACAGTTGTTGAAGGAACGGGACCCTGTACATGGTCTAGACGTGTTCTTTCTTCGAATCCGAGACTTGAAAAGATTGTGACACCACCCTTTGAGCCCATTTGTTCAATTACACCATCCATATGCGATATGCCAGATCCATGTGATCTCTTGTCATTTGATACATTGCATGAGGTGCCACGCAATGGAAGACGATTAGAACCCTTTTCATACTCAGCTGCCACTTGTGCAAAGTCACCTTTGCCAGTTGCCATAAAGCCATATGTTTGCAGTTTACCGAAACTAAATGGGACAACCCCATAGTTGAATAGATCTAATTCAGGACCTTCCGACTGGCCAGCACGAACATAAATTCCTATCTGCTCTCCTGCACGTTCAGCTGCCAATAACATCTTGTGCGCTATATCGATTTCATGAAGTGAAACGTTTATCCTCTGATTGGTTTGGTTCAAATACCGCGCTATAGAATTCGTGGTCCCTACCTGAACGAGAGCCTTGTTTAGTGGCCTTTCTTTTGCTTCATAAACTCTCCTTATTGCCGATATGGTATCAATGCAGAAAAGACCGTTGACTGCGCCTTTTACACACTCTGCTTCATTGAACTTACATATAAGTGCGGTTTCCCTTCTGAGCCATTCTGCTGCTGCTGCTGGATCACATGTAGCCAATGCGTTGTCCATTTGAGAAGTATGTTCCTTGGGTGTCATTGTGAATTATTGAATTTAACTACTGATACTTTCATTGTGGTGGACTTTTGGTGTTGACATTTATATCTCAAAGGATGATAATCTTTGAGTAGACAGACAACTCGCAAGGAATAATAATTATTATAGGTAATATAATACCTCTTCTTTGTCCAGTTGTCAACTGAGTGATTACAATTTTTTTACAATATCATGCTTACACTTATACAAGCTGAAGCGGCAATATCTGCTGCAAAAGCAAAGGCTTCTGAGTTGGGTATCACCGTGAGCATTTCCGTCGTTGATGAACATGGAGAAATTATTGCATTATCGCGAATGGATGGGGCACTCGTCATAAGCCCAGCTTTTGCCTGTACAAAGGCATATACATCCGCTGTGCTCGGTATGCCAACACATAACCTACAACCCTATGCAGCTGAGGATAAGCCTTACTTTGGCATAAACACACTTCTCAGTGGAAAACTTACTACTATCGCTGGAGGTGTTCCGATAATTGTTGCAGGTGTGAGAATCGGCGCCATTGGTGTTGGAGGATCATCAGACACTTCGCAAGATTTGCAGTGTGCTCAGGCAGGTGTAGGCGTGTTTAAGTGAGCCAATAAATCTCGGGCTTGGCTCGGGGTTTTGTGGAGAGGTTGAGGTATTGGATTTAACTTCGGAATCATCCTCCAATAACTCTATACACCCATGTCTTATAGGATTTGGTGGGGATTGACTTGATGATTTGCAGGTGAGGATGTGTGATGCGAAATCCATGAGAGATGATCATTGTGCCCACTCTACACTCTGCGAGCTTTTTGCCAAAACCCAGACTCATCAAGAACTTCGGCAGCATAAACACATAGATAGTATCTGCCCACGCAAAGTCAGTATCGGTGATATTTTTGCGACGTATATCGACAGTCACTCCCATCCACCTCGCTCTTGCACGCGCCAGAAAGTTCCAGAGATGTGAGATGTCGACTCCTCGACCGATCACTCCAAATCGTTTGACAAAGTGACATACGACACGTCCATCACCCGATCCCAACTCCAAGAAATGGGATCCCCTCTCCGGAGTCACATCATCAGCCATAGTCTTGAGGTCGCGTGAGCGGATAGGCACATACGGCGCGCCACACCAGAGCGATTGGATCAGATTCCAGATCCACAGCGCAACGACGATCATGCCTATCAACTCCACGAGAAGAAACGCGATATACATCAGGCTAAAGACGGTTCCGCTCATGGCTGAGGGGTAACAGTGAGACTGGCATCTGCAGTGGCGAGTTTGGCGGTGGGTGACGCAAGGAGTGCTGATGCCGATCCCTCAGGGGCAAGCGTTGCCGTTGGTGATGCGAAAAGGACAGAGGAGACAGTGGCAATCGTTGGAGCGAGAGTAGGAGTGCTCACAACACTCGCGACCTGGGTCATGGCAGGTGTTTTACGCATCGCAAGGGGCACGGCGCCTTTGGGTGGCGTGAGAAAGTACAGATACGAAACCGCCGCCGCAGCGATGATGCCAAATGAGGCGAGTCCTGCGTACATGAGTTTGGATGGGTGGGGAGTATCAGGCGAGAGTCCTGGAGGGAGTGGGGTGAAGTGGGTGACCATAGAAGTACATCATAGCAAAGTGGGGGGAAGACGCAAGTTATAAAGATGGGGAGATATAAAGTAACAAAGTAATAAAGTAATAGAGAAATACAGATATAGGGTAATTGGGTAATAGAGAAATAGAGATATGGGGAAATAGGGTAATTGGGTAATAAAGAAATAGAGTAATAGAGAAATAGAGAAATAGAGAAATAGAGAAATAGAGAAATAGAGTTATAGACAATCCAAAGTTAAATTCTCAGTTATTCGATGTAGGTTATACGGAATTCCACCAATTCGTTCCCTTCTATCTTCGTCATGTTGAGCGGAGCGAAACATCCCTTCGTTTTTATTAGCTTCAAAGTAAGGAGGTCTTTCGACTCCGCTTCGCTTCGCTCAAGATGACGTGCACGGTGCACACTCTAGGGAGCGACGTAGCAATCCCCCGACACATGAGATTGCCACGGCTCTCTCGCCTGAGCGAGAAAGCCTCGCAATGACACAGGTCGACGCAAAATATGTGCAAGATGAATTATTAATTATTAATTCTTCATTATTAATTATTAATTATTAGTTATCAGTCCATTCCCACCAGTTTCCGTATCTCCATCCACATCTTGCCCCAGAAGGAGGCTTTTTTGTAGGCGAGGTAGCGCTGCTTTTTTTTGTAGTCAGCAGTGCCCTCATACGGAGGATCGATCCAACAGGAGAGGATGAGCGGCTCGCCGGTACGAGCCGTACCAACTATTGCCGTGACTTTTTTTGTGTCAAACGTCTTCACATACTCGGTAGTCCCCTTCTGCCTCCCCGGCACCACTTTATCAGGTGAGGTGACGGTAAACTCGACCATGGTCTTTTTAAAGTAGCGTTCCTCCAGGCGCTGGAGTGCGTGATCGGTAAAGATGATGGAAGACATGAAAATGGATAATTGAGAATTGATAGTTGATAATGGAAAACGGAAAACGAGCGAATAGCGAATTTTACTTTACTTCAGGATGCTTGTCGTGGGGGTGAGTATACTGGTAAAACCGCGCGGCGAGCTCCCCACCGAGCAGCGGGCCCACGGTGTAGAGCAGGATAGACTCGACTCCGACGACGTGCATCTTTGACGCGCTGACCAGGAGTGGCGCGAGACCTACTGCGGGGTTAAACGCTCCTCCGGATATCTGACCTACCGTATAGGCTCCGATCAGCACCGTCATGCCGATGACCAGTCCAAAGTAACTATTGCCTGCGGCATCTTTGCTGACTGCCGTGTGAAACACCGCAGTGACGAGCGCAAAGGTAAACAGTGCCTCAGCGATCACCTGCTGATAGAAAAATGATCCCGTTGAGGGGGCGACTACAAAATCTTTGCCATTGAGCACATACGCGATGAGTACTCCCGCGACTGCGCCGAGGATCTGGGAAGAGATATACCTCATCGTCTTTGTGGTGGAGAGCTTGCCCGTGCTCCAAAGCGCCATGGTCACTGCGGGGTTGTAGTGACCTCCCGATACGTGCGCGCCGATATAGATCATCACAGCCAAGGTCGCACCGATCGCGACGGGATTTCCCGTCATCGCCACCACTAACATGAGGAAAAAAGTCCCAACAAACTCAATCGTTAACGAAGACATAATAAGTTGATAACTGATAATGGAGAACGAGAATATCAATGAAAATCAAAATTTGTTGAGTTGATAACGGATCATAGAGACCGCGAATCATTATTTTCTAGATGTTTTAATGATGGCAGTGAGCAACTTCACCAGTTCCATAAGTTGGGTATCAAGCAAATGATACCTATCATCTGGTAAATACTCGGTATCATGCAAGATATTGATCCAATAGCCAGTCTCGTGAGCCTCTTTTAGAGCGATAGACATTTTGGAAATAAAATCTGGTCTGCTTTGTGCCTGTTCACCTTCGTATATATTTGCGCCTATGGAAGTTCCTGAGCGTAAAAACTGACGTGTAAGCACAACTCCTTTTGAGTAAGTACCACATGACGATACGTTCTGACTACTTGAATAGCAAAAATGTACGACTTCTCCTGCACGACGCTTTTTTTCATAGCAATGTAAGCTATCTACTTTCAGTTCTCCGTTCTCAACTATCAGTTATCAACTGTCAACTAAACGAGGAATGTTTCAAACAGCCACTTATCCTCATCAGATGGGCGGGGCTTGCCAAACTTTGCAAATGGCTCCACACGATTCTTCAGCGGTGTCCAGTCAGTGCGCTCACTGATGACCTCGCCGAGGTATGGATTTGCCACCGACAGGATCTCCTTGTGAGGGAGCTGATCAGGGATCTTCACGCCTTCTGCAGGATTTTTGATCATCCAAAACATCGCGCCCAGGAGTGATGCGGCGACCTGGAGCGTCGTGGCATTTTGACCCGGAGCGAGTTTGCGTGTCTCTTGGATCGAGAGGCGTGAGCCGACCCACCACCCGGTGAGGTCATGACCCATGAGGAGTACACCCAGTTCATCATTGCCTGAGATGATGTCGTCATTCATGATGCGGATCTTGCGCGGGAGCTCGTAGCCGTTCATCTTCATCTCGATGAGTGAGGCGATGGCTGCATCACAGGGGAGGTACGCATAGTGGACCGTGGGGCGGTAGATCGGGCTTTCTCCATCGTAGATCGTGAGAAAGTCTGAGATCGTAAACGCCTCTCCGTGCCTGATCACCATACCATTGATCTCTCCGCTGGGGATCCAAGACCTGACCCAGGTGTCCATACCCATCTTGCCGAGACAGATCTGACTGCCCGGTCCAAAGCGATGTACCTGCGCATCATCGGGGAGACGACGCTCGTGCGTGCCCCATCCCATCTCTGCAGGTGAGGTCCCCTCTTCGTGGAATCCTGCGACTGACCACGTATTTACAAATTCTCCTACTTCTTTGGGTTTGCTCGAGATCTGGGTATCACGCTCGGAGATGTGGATGACTTTGACTCCGGTGGCTTGGGCGAGCTTTGGATAGTTTGAGTCCGCGAGGTGCTGCTCGATCAGGTCCTCTCTCTCACGCTTTGTACCTTTTTTCAGTATGCCTTCGCCGATGGCCTCGAGTGCGACTTTGGTCCAGTGACTGACGAGTCCCGGATTTGCACCATGCTCGATGACGGCAGTAGCTCCTGGCTTTGCCCACGATTTTATCATTTTGCGTAGTTCGAGATGGCGGACGTAGAGGGTCTTTTGCTGAGGGAGCACGTCAGCACCCATCGCGTACGGATCCCAGAGCTCGACAGAGGTGTTGATATACAGTGTATCGTGCTCATGGCACCAGGTGAGGATGTCTCCACAGTCGATATTCCATGCGAGGTCGATGATGAGGTCGCCCGCACCTACGTACTTTTCGAGTACTTTGTTCATGTTTTTTGGCACGATGTACTCCTCTTTAAACGTTGCGCCGGCAGCGAGCATCGGGGCGATGCGAGCGCGTCTGTCCTCAAAGTCGATGATCGTGACTTTTTTAAAGTCCATGTCAAAGTGCTTGAGCAGGAGGGGTTGGAGACACTGAGACACGGCTCCGCAGCCAATGATCAGGATTTTGCCTGGAAATGCTATTTTCATACGAAGCAAAAAGAAAAGTGATAAGTAGTATCTATACTAACAAAACCCCACTGCACTACAAGGGGTATTTGGGGGAAAGACAAATTCCAAATATCAAATTCACAAATTCCAAATAATGTCCAATTTAAATATGAAGGAGACAAGTTCCAAGTTCGCAATCCGCCAAGGCGGGTCGGAGACGTGGCAATCTCCCCAAACACTTTCGTTACCTGGTGGTATAGTGGGTTGTACGCTATATAGTGCAAAGGGACGAATGAGTTTTGATTTGATATTTTGCCTGATTGGATATTGATACTTATTTGGTCCGCCCCGCCTCCGCCAGCTGGCGGAGCGGGGCGGATTGCGAACTTGGAATTTGGAATTTTCTTTCACAATGCTCACCATCCTCCCCAACACCCTGACCCACACCCGTGAGGAGATCCTCGCGATTTTTACGCGTGAAAAAATAGCGGCGACTCCCCTCTCCTGGCACGACACCGCACTCTCGCTCGACACAGACAAAGATACGCTCACCCACCTGCCGGAGTTTATGGAGGGATACTTCTACCTCCAAAACCCCTCCAGCCTCCTCCCCGTCCTCGCCCTCGACCCCCAACCTGGGGAGAAGGTACTCGACCTCGCCGCAGCGCCCGGAGGCAAGACGATCCATATGGCGATCCGGATGGACAACACCGGCGAGATCATCGCAAACGATCTGAGTCCCGGCCGTGTCGCGCGCATGCGTCGCCTCCTCACGACCTATGGCGTGACGAGCGTGACCGCCACCGCGATCCCCGGTCAGCGTCTCTGGACGAAATACCCCGGATACTTTGATCGTGTCCTCCTCGATGCGCCCTGCTCGATGCACGGCACAGACACCCCCTCGTCCGATAGTCCCGCAAAGATGGCACGCCTCCAGCGCTGGCTCCTCCGCTCGGCCATCAGCGCCTGCAGACCGGGAGGCGTCATCGTGTACAGCACGTGTACGACAGCCGTGGAGGAAAATGAGGAGGTCATCGACTGGATCCTCCGCAAGGACCAGGGAAAGGTGTTGGTAGAACCCATTGTCATCCGAGCTGGAGCTCGCCCCTCGCCTGCAACGCTTATGCGTAGCATTGCGGGCACGGCGCCTAGCTGCGAACAAGTCAACATTCATACTGAGCTGCTGGCGGGTCGTCCCTCCTCTCCCCATGTCCCTAGCCTCCTCCCCGCCCTTACCACGACCGTCACTGGCATCCCCCTGCATCCATCAGTGACTAATTGTATTCGCGTCGCAAAAACTGATGAGTTTGAGGGATTTTTCGTGGCAAAAATGAGGAGAGTTGATAACTGATAGTGGATAACTGAAAACGGAGAACGAAGAATGGAGAATTGAGGCTGGAACCCACCTTTTAGCTATATCCCATAGTCTTTACTTTGAGCCATTTTATGATATACTTTGCATCAGATCTATCTCCTTCTGTCCCCCAAAAGCTGGGGTCACGGAGGGAGCTATATCGCACGATAACACAACCGTATAGAAAAAACATATAAGTGAACCATCTTGAGGAGTCAAACGAGCAGGGGAAAGGAACGTCCCCTGTTCTTCTGACTCCTCTTGAACAAAGGTTCAAAGAGTCGGAGCAAAAAATGAACAAATTTTTTTCAATAGTTGCAGGGGCCTTGATGGCCCTGGCCGCAACATTCGGGGCGGTTTCGAGACCGTCCACAATCCACGCCGCACCAGGTGCGCCGTGGACGCCCACGGCGACCACAGCACCGCCAAAGTGCGACATCGGAAACGATGGCAGAACTTCACATTGGTCTGCTTATGGGTTTGTGGCCGATTACACGGGCGGATCGCCCGCGGTAGAGGGCCAGTTCGTCCGTGCATACGCTAGGGGCGTCCTAGTTGGATGCTCTAAGATAGTGAAGTATGGCGAGTACGGGCTGATGGACATCTATGATAAAAATGACGAAATCGAAGGATATGTCCAAGGAGAGTTAATTTCGTTCTTTTTGGATAATCAGCACGTAGTGCTTATTACCGGAGAAGTCCAGTGGGACCCTCAGAATAGGAGCGTATTATTGCCTCGACCAGGAAAGAACATTCTCTGTCTAAGTTGGGCAGTATGCAGTTTGGTACCGCCGACGGCAGTACCGACCGCAACGGCGACCAATACACCGGTGCCGCCAACAGGCACTTCGACGCCAACGCCGTCCAGCACGCCGACGAAAGCACCGACTGCGACGTCGACCAGCACGCCAGTGCCGTCGAGCACGCCGACCTCGACCGCGACGGCGGGGGTTAATCCCCCCGAGCCGACGGGGTGTCCATTAGACGCCCCGTGCGGAGATGCTCCTCCGCCCGTCAGGGCGACGACGGGGCCAATACAGGGCCCGACGGCGACCTCGACACCGACCAGCACGCCAGTGGCCGTGCCGGCTCCGACCCCGACCCGACAGGCGCTTTCCCCTGAGCAAAGTTGTTATGCATTGGGGGGCACTGCTGGTGAGTGCTTTCCAAGCAACAAGAGCCTGTTTTTGGTCGTTGTAATAGCGAATAAAATTGAGAGGGAAGATTACCCGAAGCCAAAGTATTTCACAATGGAAGGGTAGTCTTCTGAGCACAACCTATATGTTTTTTTGAGGTGATATTCACCTTGTTGAAAAACCTATACGGCTGTGCTCTTCTTTGTGCTATTCAAAGTGATTTGAATGATGCAAGGAAGAGCATAATTCTGTCATTCTCGCGTCCCGCTTGGCGGGATAAATACGCGAGAATCCAAAGGCACCACACATGGATCCCGGCATTCGCCGGGATGACATACACTTACACCCCCTATTCGCCTTACGGCTCATATTCCCCCTCGCTCCGCAGGCTCCACCCGTCGGGCTACGCCCAGAGTGGGGAGTTTTGCGCCTCGTTCATTATTCATTATTAATTCTTAATTATTCATTCCCCCTCCTTCGTTATCAGTTATCCATTGTCAACTTTCAGTTATAATCCTCCCATGCTCAACACAGGATTTTTCGCCGAACTCGTCACGCGTGGCATCGCCTACCAGCACACGCCTGATATCGAAAAACAATTGCAAAATCAAACTACCTTCTACCTTGGTATCGATCCCACCGGTGATGCGCTCCATATCGGTCACTACTTTGGGATCACCATCATGCGCCGCGCGTATGAAGCAGGACACAAAATCATACTTCTTGCAGGCGGAGGTACCGCCCAGATCGGTGATCCGGGAGGCAAAAATGCCGAGCGTCCCATCCTCTCCCTCGACGTGATCGCCCACAATAAAGAAGCTCTCAAGAGGGAAATGGCGCGTCTCATCGGCATCCCTGCAGCGGAGTTTACCCTCGTGGACAACGCCGACTGGCTCGGGAGTCTCCACCTCCTCGACTTCCTCCGCGAGGCAGGCAAATATATCGGCCTCTCCAGTATGCTCGACAAGGAGACGGTGCAGACGGGACTGAAGCGCGATACCGGGATCTCCTATGCAGAGTTTTCCTATCAGCTCCTCCAGGCGTACGACTATCTGAAGCTTTTTGAAAAGTATGACTGTCGTGTGCAGCTGGGCGGATCCGATCAGTGGGGCAACATCATCCAAGGTGTGGAGCTCATCCGCAAGGTGCGCGGTGAGACTGCGCACGCACTGTCCAATCCCCTCATCGTCGATCCAAAGACGGGGAAGAAGTTTGGCAAGACAGAAAGTGGCGCGGGCATCTGGCTCGACCGTACGAAGACTCATCCCTACCACTTGTACCAGTTTTTGCTCAACTCAGGTGATGAGCTCGCACAGCTTTTGCTCAAGTTCTTTTCATTCAAGTCATTGGATGAGATCGCGGAGATCGAAAAAAACTGGATCCGCGAGGAGCGCACCCTGCAAAAAGCCCTCGCACGTGAGCTTTTGACGACCATCCATAGCGCAGATGACGCAGTAGCAGCAGAGCGCATCACGGCACTCCTCTTTGGGGGCAAGGTCGATGAGCTCACGCTCGCCGATCTGAAGTTTATCAGCGCAGCTCTACCTCTCATGGAGGTGCCTGCAGGTACCGAGCTCTCCCTCGAGGATATGGCTGTAGGTACGAAGCTCGCCGCATCCAAAGGCGAAGCACGCCGTCTCATCCAGCAAAATGGCCTCCGCTCCTATCCCCTCCACGGCACCTACACGCTCGTGCAAAAGGGGAAGAGAGAGTATGGGGTGGTGAAACGAAACGAATAACGGAGAACTGATAGTTGATAATTGATAATTGAGAATGGATAGTTGATAACTGATAACTAATAATTGAGAATTGCGAAGTCCCGCGGAGCGGGTATAATGGATAACTGAGTATAGACAGAACACTGCTCACATGTCATTGCGAGGATCCGACTGCTGGCGGAGACGAAGCAATCTCGAATATATATGGGATTGCCACGGCTCTCTCATTAAGGCGAGAGCCTCGCAATGACACACGTCGACATGTGCGTATATGAGTTTTCAGTTTTAAGTTATAAACTTTCAGTTAATTCCCACCATGTCCAACATCACCCTGATCCTGACCTTTATCATCTATCTGAATCTCTTTTTCATGCGGCCGATGGGACCGATACCAAGCCTCCTCATGGACCTCGGTATCCTCACCTACTGGTGGCTCACGAATAAGAGTCGCGGGGTCATAAATCGCTGGACCGTGCTGTTTGCACTCACTCTCATCCTCGCCGATATCAGTCTGATCTTTCACGCGTCAAATGCACTACGCGTCATCATGTTCTGGGGACAGGCGTTGCTCCTCGCTTTGATACTCTATACCTCGTCACTCCTCCCAAAAAGTCTATTACTCCTCCTCTCCTCATCTGTCGCGCTCATCCGCGGCTATGTCGCAGCTGCATGGGATACGCTGCGCAATCCTCGCAACTCCATCAGTACCAACGAGACCGCACATGTCCCTACCCAAGCACACTCGCGCTATCTCGTCGCCCTTTTGGTATCACTCCCCGTCGTACTCCTCCTCGCGGCACTGTTTAGCGCGGATCCTGTCTTTTATCATCAGATCACGCGCCTCATCTCTGAAGAGTTTCTCGCCGAGATACCTCAGCGATTTGCACTGAGCGTGTTTCTTTTTCTCCTCTGTCTCCCCCTCGTCCATCTATATCGCAAGACCAAAGGATATGAGACCTCTCTCGCGACTGATCTCGTGGCACGCTTTAGCTCGCTGGAGATCGCACTCACCATGAGCACCCTCGTCACCATCCTCCTCTATAGCTTTATCGTCATACAGTGGCCGTATATTTTTGTCAAAGTCGCGCATGAGACTGAGCTCGCACAATACGGCGTCAAAACATTTTCAGAGTATGTCACGAAGGGCTTTGGAGAGCTGATCGTCGCATCCTGTATCCTCCTGGGCGTGATCGCACTCTCAGTGATAGTCAAAAGAAATAGTGATCACGTGTCCCGTATCTATCAGCTCGTCAACACCCTGCTCATAGGTGGGTATGCCCTCCTGCTCGTATCCTGTATGAGACGTGTCTCGCTCTATGTCGAGTATCATGGACTCAGTGTCGTCAGGGTATATGGCTCGTTTGTACTCCTGGCACTCGCGGTGATCGTGCCGTTTGTGATGATCCGTTTTTACAGACGGAGCGCATATCTATTTGCAGAAGTTCTCACCATCTGTCTCGTCTACCTCCTCACCGTGTGGTTTCCGACGGATAGCCTGATCGCACACAAATCTGCGTGGATGGACTGGCATCCTCCGACGGTGAACAAGCGCGTAGACTATATGTACCTCTCACGCCTGTCTGCCGATGGCGAAAAGGGATGGCAAAAATCATATCTCTTTGCAAAGAACATTCTCACCAAAAAAAACCTGTTGGAAAAGCCTATCATCGATGATAAAGATAGACATGATATCGCGATCGCCGGGCTCATCCTCCGCAACCTGGATACAAATTACCAGAAGCTTTCTGCTATCTATATGACTCGTGCTGAGTACTTCGAGGCACGCACGAAACTCATCGAAACCTATATACCTCTGTATGAAAAGAAACTAGCTGCATTGAATCTCATAGTAAAGAAGGACGACAACATGCTCAACGAGTCTAACTCGTTAAAGGAATTGGTTCCTCACCTGAAAGCATGTGTTGACAAGATCAAGGCCACCCGTGAGTATGCATGTCTCGACACGGTCATGGTGAACCAGAACAATTACGGTTGGGGATATGGTTATCCTAGCTTTAATACACGCCCTGTCTATGCGCGTCCAAATTATTTCGATGATATCTACAAGGTAGACAGCGGGGCATTTGATCTGAAGCATGAGAATTGGCGCTCCGGCTACTTTGCCCAGTGGAGGTCACATATCGATTCTGAAAAGCTGGCATTTGCGAGTATACAAAGGCAAGAGTATCTAAAGGGCTATCTGAAGCTCATCTCCGAGTACTATGCGCTTGAGGACAAGATACTCGCGCAGCCCGAGAACGAGCGCGGATACGAGCAGGACATATCCCTCGACACGCCATTGTTGTGATTTATTTGGATTCAAGAGTCCAGTAAATGACTGAGTTTTCTCGCGCATATCGTACTATTTTGCCCTGAGAACAGGATGCCAATGCCATCATTTGTTCAAGCTTGCTGCTGTCAAAAAATACAATCGATCGAGAAGATTTGAGGTCGCTACAATTTGGTATTCGTTGTCGTATATCCTTGCTTCTATCTCGCAATGACCAAAACACTTCGCTGAAATCGGGCTGTCCCCACTCTCCCCACCCTACAGAGCCTAGATATATCACATAGTCTGTGGTTAAAGAGTCAATTTTTTCTGCAACAGCTCGTCCATAGGGTATATTTTTGTTTGGTAACCCAGCAGGGTACCGGACAAAATAGCGATAGAGATTTATCAAAACTATGGCACCAATGATGATGAGGATAAAAGCGGTGCTCGCTGTCCTTCCTGTATACCTTCTAAGAGCCCTGTGCACATCATTCAAACCTATTGCAACCATCAGATACACCATGGGCATGATCATCATATTGCGTGGACTGCTCGGCACCTCAGCTGGCGGATGACCTGGAAGGAGGGAAGGTATGGGGAGGAGTAGGAGTGGAATCAAAATGTAGATAATCCTCTGCTTTGAGCCCCTCACTATATTCCAAAGTCCGACGAGGAAACATACACCACTAACCCAGTCAAGATGAGGCATCTTTGGCACATTCCAACGAAAAACCACATCCCCCTCTATATGAAGCATCGTGGCAGTCCTCCATATGTTTATCAGTAGTTGATGTGCATTTTCATAATACGAATGCTGCATGCTCGTACGTAGTTTTTCGCCGAGATACCCTCCAGAAAAGTTTTCGATGTTTTGGACAATAAGATATAGGGTGATTGATATACCAATCACATACAACACCACGACAGTGAGAAGATGTCTGCCTCCGAGCTTGTGTCTATGACGGTATAGCTCATACCCAAATAACAAAAACATGACTGTAGGCAACACGAATGTACCCGCATATATCAATAGTCCACACGTAGCAGTAGCGTAGCTCATCCAGATCCAACGCTCAGAATGGGTCCTCGTGTATCTCATGAAAAATAGCATGGATGCTGCGACAATCCCAGGTGTAATGATATTAAAGTTGCCCAATCGAGACCACACAATGTGCCAAAAAGATACCGACATAACAAACGCGGTGGTGATGGCAATTTTTTTATTTGAGATCGATCGCGCAAAAAGATAAGTAGCGACAATATTGAAGCATCCAACCATGACCGAAAGAAACTTGTATAGCAAGTATGAGGATCCTCCCTTTGCGATAATGGGGGCAATCAAATAAAAGTAGAGAGGACCTGCACTAGTCGCAAATTTGTACAAATTCTGACCATTGATGATGCTTTGTACATAATCATTTACGATCGATATATCTCCAAACCATTGTCCCGGCAATTCATCCAACATAACGAGCCCAATCGTCAGGTGTACTACCAGTACCCCAAGCAAAAGGTAGTATTGGTGATGCTCACATATGACTTCAAAAAGGGTGCCTACTTTATTGGTGATTTTTGCGATCATGGACAGATCAGCCTAACACAAATGGCGAGCTAAATCACCTGGATTCAGGGTGTGAATAAACACGAATTTGACTTTTTTTGATGCTATAATACCCATAGTTTATAGGGGATGACAGGCTTCGACGGGAGGTACTTTTACATGATGGTAATGGCGGATCTATCCGACAAATAGAAAACTTAACTGCAGACCTAAAAGCCTCAGTACTTGCTAAGCTTGATCGCATCATGGCAGAAACTGCCCCACAGGCAACTTTTGCTTATGCTGCTGTCTAACTACCTAAATTTTTAGGATAGTAAAAGATTAAGTAAGTCACACATTTAGATCTGTGCCTCTGCTAGGCAACTTTATGTGTGTAAACCACCTGGTGGAGTTCGTGTATAAGATAGTTTTCCATGTAGTACACGAGAGCACTTGGAAACCTCATATTTTATGCCAGTATCTGAGCTTTAATATGCTGTATCAATCAGATACTCATCCATTACAAAACATCATATAAGGCGCTTTTCGGACCCGGGTTCAAATCCCGGCATCTCCACCGCGTCAAACGCGGCTTTGCCCAAATAGGGCAAGGTTGCGTTTGCAAGGTGAGTCGCGTTTGACGCGACTGGTTTGATGAGCTTGTATGGCAAGTCGCGTTTGACGCGAAATGAATAAGTAAATTATTACCCAAAATGGAAACGTCAAACGTTTCTCAAAATAGAATACGCACGGAAAAGTCAGGTGTTTCTCTAAACAAGCGATACTACGTTTACATCTTGCAAAGTAAGAAGGATCAAGGTCTGTATATAGGCTATACCACTAATCTGAAAGAAAGACTTGCTTCACACCTTTGCGGAAATGTGGTCTCCACAAAAGGTCGCCTACCATTACAGCTCATTCACTATGAGTATTTTGTTCATATTCGAGATGCCAAGGCAAGAGAAGTGTATCTCAAGAGCGGGCATGGACGTACGCAGCTCAAACAATTTCTCAAGAACACGCTGTTAGTGCACAATGAAATTTCCACATAAGGCAAAATCTACACCACTCCTGCCTGGCTTCAGTTATACGCTCTACACTATTCGCTATACGTTTTACGCACTACGTTATACACTATTCGCTCTACGCTTCCTATTCTCCCTTCTTAATTTTTCATTATTCATTATTCATTATTCATTTATGACCACTATACTTACCCCATGTCATCATCCCCACTTCCAAAACACCCTCCCACTCATAGCTTTGAGATGCGGCTCAATCAAAAGCGCACGTCATCAGAGCGGATGGCTGATCTGCTCACCTCACGCCTCGGCAGTACGAACTTTTTGATGGTTAACGCGGCTTTTTTTGCAGCATGGATACTCGTAAATACCGGCATGGTGCCAGGCCTTGAAGTGTTTGACCCATTTCCATTTGGACTGCTCACGATGATCGTCTCGTTGGAGGCGATATTTCTCGCCATCATCGTGCTCATATCCCAAAACCGCGCTGCAAAGATCGATGACCTGCGCGATGAGGTAGATCTGTATGTGAATACGACCGCAGAAAAAGAGATCACCAAAATGCTCGAGCTCCAGACCAAGATATTAGAAAAACTTGACGTAGATATATCCCTCGATCGCGAGCTGTCTCACATGCTCAAGCCCACCAATCTCACGAGGGTAGAAAATCAGATCGAGAAAGAGACGGAGTGATATCTGACTCCATATAGGTAAAATACTTCATCTTGCTCCCTTTGGATCCTCGCGTTCGCGAGGATGACAGAACTATTGGCACAAGTGAGAGTGTGATGTCTCTGATCTAGTCCTCATACACCCCCTCCCACTTTGGGGGATATCCCCTCGTTCAGAGATTCATCCCACTTTGTGGAACGAGGGGGAGCCACACAAGCTGATTACTTCCTCTGCAACAAAAAACACCCAGGACTTATGTCGCTGGGTGTGCTATTTTTGACTTAGAATTTGAAGAACTTTGAGAGGTAGTCAGTCATACGCTTCAGCAACGAGTTTGTTTGAGTCAGCTCCTTGCTCTGAGCATCAAGCTTTTTATTTAGCGCATTCACCTGATCTTGAAGCTTCTTCATCTCCAAATTTGGGGTGGGAACGAGGGTCTCTTTCGGAACAGGACTGATGACGATCGTCACCTTTGGAGATATCGCTGGCAATATGACAACTCCTCCTGTTGGTTTCGGGGATACGTTAGGCTTTATAGTGGTCACCGGAAGTGGGGAGATGGCAATCGTTACCTTTGGAGATATCGCTGGCAATATGACAACTCCTCCTGTTGGTTTCGGGGATACGTTAGGCTTTATAGTGGTCACCGGAAGTGGGGAGATGGCAATCGATGGCTTGGGTAGCGTTGATGGTGTTGGACACACCGTTTTCTGGACACAAACTGGCATACCCTGATCAGGAATAAAACCACCGCCCCAGATAGGGTCAGCCTTGATTCCTAAGTTGCGCTCAAGTGGGTTCTGGAAATTGCACTCATCAATCACAAAGCATCCGTCTTTGGGTGGTGTTGGCTTCGCTGCCTTGGTTGGCTCAATACATTGGACTGAGGTATAACAGGAGTTTCCTGAAGTTACGCGGGACTTCGCTGCCTCCATGGTGATTGCTTTCACACCCCAATCTCCTTGATCATATACTCCTGGTTTACATGCCTCCACATATTTACAACCAGCTGGGAGTGTTGGCACTGGGGCTCCTGTGGCTTTACAGATGAGCTTTGCAGGACAAGGAACCTGTGGTGCACCGATTGGTCCACCCTGTACACAATTCATTTGCTCATAGTAAC
>Ga0194035_1000040_pt1 | contig 80376 bp, 77 predicted proteins | sample JunL2320m_MetaG_FD_148680 | JGI IMG/M metagenome (GOLD analysis project Ga0194035, IMG submission 148680) | Anoxic zone freshwater microbial communities from boreal shield lake in IISD Experimental Lakes Area, Ontario, Canada - Jun2016-L239-20m | ecosystem: Environmental > Aquatic > Freshwater >...
ATCCCACAATAACTACGACCGTGATCATTGCAATCCGTTTTAAAATTCTCATATTATCTCCAGTATATGGCGGTATATGCTAATGACCATTAGCATACTTCACAATATAATTCACGAGAGACCAAATTGTAGGACAGCGGGTTCAAACCACATCGTTTGCGCAGAGCCAGGGAAAAGATTTGCCATGATCGCATCAAGTTGTCTTCTGTCAGTTTCAACTTTTTGAGAATAGCTGAGTTTGAAGCTCACGTAGGATAAAAAAATGATTGACAGTCTCCCCTATCACACTCTTGTGCTACAAAAGTAGAAATAGATTGTTAGGAATAGACCTCGCTAAAAAAGTAGAGGGCATCGCATCTACAAAAGTAGAAATAGATTGTTAGGAATAGACCAAATGGCAACATGGAATCTAGGCGATGATCTACAAAAGTAGAAATAGATGGCAGCGGGCCACGCCAGCAACTTCGTAGTTAGGAAGGCGAGCAAGGGATGAGAGTGGATCCCATGGTTCGTCAAGCTCACCATGACAAGTGCCGTGAGACTTCGATCGTCATGCTCGTGTACATGCTTGCCCGCCTCTGGCGAGAGGTGATAAGTAAGTAAAGACGTGGATCCCGGATCACAGGTATGGCATCGGTCCGGGATGACATACAAAGACGCTGGGATGGGAGTACGGATCCTGAAACTAGTTCAGGATGACCCTCCAGCAACTTCGTAGCTAGGAGGGCAAGCATGCAAAGAAAAAATAAGAGGAAGGAAGGAAACGAGAAATAGGAGAGATAGATGCGAGTTAGACCACGGACACGTAGCTTTTGTTGTGGCGGATGGTGAACTTTACCTGACCATCTTTGAGTGCCATGAGAGTAAAGTCTTTGCCTTGGAGTACGTTCTCACCTGCAAAGTACTTGTTCCCACGCTGTCTGATGATGATGTGGCCTGCTTTGGCAGCCTGATCACCGAAGATCTTCACTCCAAGACGCTTGGAAAACGAGTCTCGGTTACCTTTTGTTGCTTTTTGTGCTTTTGTATGTGCCATACACGTTTAAAGTCAAATTATACAGAAACGATCTTCAGCTTCGTGAGGTGAGGGCGGAATCCCATGACCTTGCGGAAACGGACCTTTGCCTTGAACTTTGCTACTCTGATCTTGTTTCCTTTGCCTGTCTCGACTACTTCAGCTGTCACCGTCTCTGAGAGAGCAGGTGCGCCGAGCTGCAGTGTGGAGCCATCGAGTGCGAACTCTGCAAGCTTCACGAGCTGGACTTTGGAGCCCACTTCGCCTTCCATGCGATCCACCGTGATGATATCACCTGACTTCACCATGTACTGCTTGCCGCCTGTTTTGACTACTGAGAGAGTGTTCATGAGTGATTATTATACCCTACAAATCGGGCGAAACAATACTAAATGGGATAGCTAGGAGTTGATAGCTAAGAGCTTAGAGCGAATAACGGATAGTTGATAATCGAGAGCTGAGAGTTATCAACGATGTGTTTGAGAGTTGGAGGTTATAAACGAATTGCGAAACCTATTCGTGATAAGCAACAGATTAGTTGAAGTTGAGGTGATTATCGGTTACCGATTCTTATATCAGACGTTGCTAAAGTATGATTTTGAACACATACTATAATTTATGCTCCTATTTGGGTTTTCACCTCAAGCATCCTTTGCCGCATCGTCGAGAGCTTTGCCTGCCAGGTAGATCCCAGATCAGACTGCACACGTCGAATTTGATCATATACCATCGCTGGATCACCCTGAATATCTTTTAAAAGTCGTTGTGCATAGAGCGCATAGAAATTTGCCGCAATCTCTTTTGTGCTCTCGCCTCCTGCAAGTGCACTAATCTTCTTCAGGTCTAGCAGCTCATAGGACTGAGGATACATATCACATATACTCTCACCATATACTCCTATCAAGTAACTCACAGCATGCACTTCGGCTTTACTCAGATCAGTAAGTAGTACTTCTTCGATGTCGGAAAATGGTTTTGAATCATCCTCAAGTGCAAGCGTGCGTAATTGGTTTGCAAAATGAAAGTCAAGAAAAGCCCTATTACCTGTCTTTTCTGCATATGCTAATCCTGCAAAAAGACTGTACGTCTCGCTCAACGTATGCAAGAAGCGTGCTTCTGTGCCATTGAGAGTTATGTTTTCATAATGCTTATTGACATTTTGCCTAAATAGCACATGCTCAAGCTCATGTATATAAGTAGGATCCTCGCATTGAGCTATTCCCACAAGTACCTTTTGGCACATCTGTCTGCTCACTGCAGCTAACTCTTTCCCTAAAGGGGTCAAGGGAAACCCTCTTTTGAATCTGAATTGATCAAGTTTTTCCAAGAGAGTTCTTGTGCCCAGTGCTTGTTGCAGTGCGAGGTACGAACTTTCATCAAGCGACTTGAGTTCTCCCAAGTCAACTGTGCATAGGAAATTTGGACCTCTTGGTTCACAGTTTGTTATCAGGTTGAAACGATCACATATTGCCTTCTGTGTTCCTGTCACAAACATTTTTGGATAATGAAGATGATTAAATATACCCTCGTAATGCCTTCTCCTTTTTTCATTTGAGAGGATTATTACCTCGCGTGTCGTATGGCTTACTTCATCCTCCTCTCCGAACCCAGCATTAATCATTGGCTTCTCATTTATGGAGGCATAAATCTCAGACTCTCCTCTACGCACAATTGGGATTTCGTCAGATCTGAATTCTGTCATCTATATGATGATAGTGCACATCTGGTAAGAGTGCAATTTTGAAATCTCATACTAGGATCAAATAATCGCAACTGGTTCTGCTCGAAGGGCTCGCTACTATCTTTGCAGATAAACGCCGTGACTGTCCCGCCACGGCGGGACGGGCATGCGAGCGAGCATAGGACACACTACGAACTCAACACCTTCAAACTCGTGCCGACGGTGAGGGCATTTACTCTCCCATAGAGGCGGATCTGATCGGCAAACTCCACATACTCCGGAGGGATCTCGAGGGCTACCTGGTCGGCGATCCCGATCTTTGCATCTTTGCGGAGGGCTTGGACCTCGCGGAGCACATCTCTGATCTTGCCTTCGCGAGCGAGCTGTGCCTCGGTGACGACGACTGGAGTCGCAGGATATGCCTGGGCACCGCTTATCTGGATGTTTTTGATATTCAGCTCGTCGAGCACGACTTGCCAGAGGGCATCTGAGAAGGTCGAAGTATCCCCTTCGGTCTGGATGTCGAGTGACGCGAGCGGCTGGCGGACTTTCCAACTGTTGGTCTTGCGGATATTGTGTCCAGCTTCACAAAGTGAACGAGCTATCACGGTATTTGTCTCGAGCTCGGTGTCGATAGAGGAAGTCTCAACGTGTGGCCATGACTCAAGGTGTACAGACTCACGTCCGGTCAACTTGCGATAGAGATACTCACTGTGAAATGGCACAACTGGTGCGATGAGTCGCAAAAATACCTCAAATACCTCTGTGGTCGTGTCATAGTACGCGCGCGCATCGGGGGTAAGGTCTCCTGATCCTGCACGATCTCGTGATCTGCGCACATGCCACTTCGACCAGTCATCCACAAACTCAGAGATGAGCGCGACGGTCACGACGGTATCGTACTGCTCGAGAGCCTCAGACACCGCCTGCACCGTCGAGTGTAGCTTTGACACCAGCCACTTGTCTAATACATTCTCACTCTGGATCCCGTGTCCTTTCGGTGATGGGTCATTTTTGCCTTTTACATTTTGAATTTTGAATTGGTCATATCCGTCCACCCCCGCATACATCTCGTAAAAATTCCATATGTTTAGGAGTGGGATGATGAACTTGCGGAGCTGATCACGGTACTCTTGCTCTGAGATGTTTATATCCTCGCCCTTGGTGATGGGTGAACCGAGGAGGTACAAGCGCAGGGCGTCTCCTCCATACTTTTCGATGACTTCACGGGGATCAGGATAGTTTTTGTAGTTTTTGCTCATCTTACGTCCATCTGAGCCCATGATGACTCCTGTAACGGACACATTTTTGAAAGCGGGTCGTCCATAGATACCTGCAGAGATGACATGCAGGACATAAAACCACGCACGAATCTGTCCGGTGTACTCGGATATAAAGTCTGGAGGGAAGAAATCCTCGAGCTTCGCGTCAGGGTTGAAGGGAAAGTGACGCTCTGCAAACGATGCGGAACCTGCCTCGATCCAACTATCAAGGACTTCGGATACGCGACGCAACTTTTTGGTAGGATCGATCTTGCTGGGTATGAGGACTGTATCGATCACAGGCTTGTGCAGATCATCGAGCTTCATCCCTGATGCCTCTGAAAGCTCAGCGATAGAGCCTGGTACAAAGCGCTCCACCTGACCATCGGCATGGGTGTACTCCCAGACGGGGACGGGAGATCCCCAGTAGCGACTGCGCGAGATGCACCAGTCTGGCGCGCTCTCCATACTCTTGAGAAATCTGCCGTATTTGAAGTGATCCGGATACCAGTTCACAGACTCGTTCGTCTCTTTCATCACTGTTTTTAGATTTTGGATATTCACATACCATGCTTCTTGGGGATTGAAAAAGAGCCGCTCATGACAGCGCCAACAGTGTGCGACTGAGTGCGAGTGCCCGGGTTCCTCGTGAAACATGAGTCCACGATCAGTCAGATCTTGATTTACGAGTTTGTTCACCTTGAGATAGTAGACACCTGCCCAGCCGTTTGGATTGTCTGGGGTGAGTTTGCCCTCATCATCGACATTTCGCACGATCTGAATGCTATCTCTGGTCATGACCTTCAGATCCTCCTCGCCATACGGAGCTATCGTGACGATACCGGTGCCCTCAGTCGCGGTGACAAAGGTGTCGGCGACGATCACATGCTGCCTCTTGCCCTCAACTCGTTTATAAAAATCAAAGTGTCCCTCATAGGTCATGCCGAGGAGCTCGCTGCCCTGTTTCTCCCAGACTACATTCAGAGTTGATAAGTCCACGCCTTTTTGCTTAAAAACTGCTTCGAGCGTACTCTGCGCGAGGATAAAGCGCTCGCCATCATGCTCCACACATACGTACACGAGGTCGGGATTCACGGCGAGGGCGGTGGTGGTGAGCTTCGTCCACGGTGTCGTCGACCACGCGAGGAAGTAGGTTCCTTTCGACTTCTGACTTTCGACTTTATGGACTTTAGGACTTTCGACTAATTTGTACTTGTATGTGTTAGCCGGCTCGGTCACATCCTTGTAGTTCTCTCCTGCATCCATGGCGACCTCAAAGTTTGAGATCGGCGTGCTGCAGTGCGGACAAAAGAGAGAGACACGGAGCCCTTTGTAGATGTGATTTTTCTCGTAGAGCTGTTTGAATACCCACATGACCGACTCCATATACTCCTTGTCCCAGGTGCGGTACGCATTTTTGAAGTCAGCCCAGCGCCCAATATGGTCGATATACCACTCCCACTCACTGGATACCTCCTGTACGTACTCTTTGCATTTTTCGATAAAAGGTCCCACTCCTACTTTGTTCTCGATCTCTTTTTTGGACTTCAGTCCCATTGCATTTTCGACTTTGTTCTCGATCGGGAGTCCGTGTCCATCCCATCCCCAGACTCTCCTGACGCGATATCCCTGCATGGTCTTGAACCGAGGGAAGACGTCCTTCACCACGCTGCCGACGATATGTCCGTAGTGTGGGAGTCCCGTGACAAAGGGAGGTCCATCCAGGAATGTCCATGGCTTGTCTGCGGGGCGCTCCTCGACTGAGCGCTCAAATATCTTATGTTTCTTCCAGTAGTCGATCATGTCTTGCTCGATCCGAAAGTATGCAGAGGGCTCAGGAGCTTTGGCAACAGGTTTGGCAGGCGTATGTATATCAGACATAGGTGGGATAGTATACCGCATGCGCCATTCGATATTCTCTCAATCTATAGCACGTCCTTGTCATCGCTGTAATAGTCAACTAATTCAATGATGATTCCTGCGCGGTCATTCTGAGTGGAACGAAGAATCTCATATATAAGGGATCTTCCTGCCCGCCTTGTGCTCGCAAGAGCGAGGCAGGCGCGGTCGACTCCGCTTACGCTTCGCTCCCGCCGATTTGGCGGGCAGGCAAGATGACACGTAGGGGAGCTAAAGGCTCCTCCTCGCAATGACATAGGATGAACGCTACCCAAACTTCCTAAACATCACGAGGGAGCCTAGGAGCGTAGCGAGACTCGCCATCCAAAAGGTGATTTTGATGGGAGAGGGGTCCTCGATAAAAGCAAATGCGATCTGAAATGCTGCTCCTGCCAAAAAGAATATAAAGGTGTACTTCGTATATGCATAGAGGATCTCAGCCTGCTTTACCTGGTACTTCGTATCTATCGAGTCCATAAGTGTCTGACAAAACTCCTTTGCGTACACAAGCTCCTCTCTGATATGAGTGCGCATATCACCGATGGGTGAATCTTCGTAGTTGCGGATGTAGTTCTCGGCTTTGCCGATCAATTTATCTTGGTTGTCTACGATGAGCTTGAGCGTGGAGATGTGGATCAAGCTATTTGTGAGATGTCTGATCACGACGGACGCATCGACTCCCGAGGTGTACTCACTTTTGATGGCCTTTGTATTTAGGAGGACATGCTCGATGATGCGTGACTCATCATTCAAAATGATGTCGAGGAGTTTTTCTAAAAATGTGCCAAATGATTTGAACTCTATGCTCTCTATCTCATTTTTATACTTTGTAAAAAAGTGCTGCGTATCAAATGCAAATATAGTAGATCTATTCGTCGCTCGGTCATAAAATATATTCACCTCAACCGACTCTATGGACTTTCGTGACGCCACATACTCAGGCACATGGAAAACTAAAAAGACCCATTCGGCTTTTCGATGAAAGACTACCTGGATGTTGTCCCGCTCGATATATTTGGGTATCAGACCATCTATGTGAGGATGTTTTTTGTAGAACGCGCTTATATCCTTTTTCGTAGGATTGGTGACTACGTGCAGTGACATATACACAGTGTATCACAACTCAGACTAATGAAAATGATTCAGGATAAATGGCTAAAGAGGAATGCGAATTCGGTACATGAAAAATGATTCATAATACATGGCAAAGGAGGGATGCGAATCCGGTACATGAACAATGATTCAGGATAAATGGCTAAAGAGGAATGGGAATATAGATAGCGGAGACTAAGCAGTCTTACTCAAGATTTGGGATTGCTACGCTTCGCTCGCAATGACTGGATTTGCGATGGGAGAATAGTACCTTCTTGGTATATAATCATTGTATGACACCGCACAAGAGTGTATTTATCGTCGGCATAAAGGGAGTGGCGATGACGGGCATCGCGACGATACTCTCTCAGATGAAAGTTACGGTGCACGGCTCAGACACCCTCGAAGCTCAGATCACCGACTCCGTACTCACCGGACTCGGCATAGATATCGTGCCGCTTGATCAGGCGCTCCCCGAAGGCACTCATCTGGTCATCTACTCAGCAGCACATGGCGGAGCACAATCGATCCAAGTGACTGAGGCGCGTACAAAGGGTATCGCCATCCAACATCAAGCAGAGTGGATCGCAGAGTACACCAAATCATTCACCACCAGTATCGCCGTATGTGGCTGTCATGGCAAAACGGGGACGAGTGCGCTCCTCGCCTATACACTGGATAACCTGGGCGCAAAGGTGAGCTGGCTCGTAGGCACCTCGGGATTTTCTGGCTTACAGGGAGGGCGCCATGAACCTGGAGCAGAGGTGTTTGTATTTGAAGCTGATGAGTATGCCCTCGCACCTCCTTCTGACCTGACACCCAAACTCGAGCTCTACTCCCCTACTCACATCATCTGTACGAATATCGACTTTGATCATCCTGATGTATATCGTGATCTGGCGCACACCACACAAGTGTTTCGAGATTTTTTTAAAAAAGCATCGTGGGTATACGAGTGCAACTCCACGAGTATCGAAGGAAATAAAAAGGGGATCGTAGCGGCACTGCACCAACTAGGATATACAACTCACGATATTGAAAAAAGTATGGAGGGATTCGGCGGCGCGAAGCGCCGCCTCGAGCACTATGGTCACCATCATGGTGTTGACTACTATGATGACTATGGGCATCACCCTGCAGAGATCACGGCGACGATCCACGCTATCCGCAAGCTCCATCCCAACCAGAGACTGCTGGTCATGTTTCAATCACATACCTACTCTCGCACTCAGGCTTTGAAGAATGAATTTGTCGATGCCCTTTCTCATGCTGATCAGGTATATATCGATCAGATTTTTCCGAGCGCTCGTGAGAAACCAGGTGTCGAGAAGATCACTTCACACGATCTCGAACTGATCGCACAGTCCAAAGGCTACTCCCATATACATGGATATGGGACGCGCACGAAGCTATTGTCCCAGGTACAAAAGGATCGAAAGTCTGGAGATGTGATCCTCGCCATCGGCGCGGGCGATATATACAAGGTGATTGACGTACTAGTTACATCAAGCGTGCTATGAAACATATTCCAAAGGTCATCAATTCTCGAGTGGCATACGAGAACGCTCACGTCAAATGTGTAGTAGATACGCTCTCCAGAGACGGCAAAACGTGGGAGCAAGCGTATCTCGCGAAGCCAATACCTGATATCGATGTGAGCGTCATCCCCTATGAAAATGGTGGCGTATATATGCTGAGGCAGTATCGTCATGCAAACAGATGCGAACTCTGGCAATTTCCTGGGGGCGGCGGAGAGCCTGATGCATCTATCATTGAGTCAGCACATCGGGAGCTCACTGAGGAAACCGGCTTTGTTGCGGGTCAGATGGAGACTATAGGACTCACCTATAATGAAGCGGGGCTCGTAAACCTCAAAACTACGATTTTGGTAGCGACAGATCTCAAAAAGGGTGAGCGGAGGTTAGAACATACAGAAGTCGGGATGGAGATGCATTTCTTTACGATCGCAGAGATGGAGATGATGATCGAAGCTGGCGAGATACAGTGCGGTTTTGCACTCGCAAGCTGGACATTTTTTAGGAATTATCTGCAACAGCAAAATATACAATGATTTCAAAAGTTCAGTGGAGTGGTTTCGAGAAACAGCACGATGTTGTGGGTTGCTTTATTAGTGTGAATGGTGCGTTTCTCATACTTCAAAGAGGTATGCACAAGCCTCAAGGTGGAACATGGGGGATACCCGGGGGTAAAGTTGAGAAAAATGAAAGACTGATAGATGCTGTCATCAGAGAAACGACAGAGGAAACGGGTTTAGTATTTACACCAGACAAAATCCGCAAACTGAGTGAGTTTTTTGTAAATATTGGGACCTATGACTTTGTATATCATGTATATGAGATCAAACTTGAAACAATCCCGACTATCCAGATTGATTCTACATCCCACACTTCATACAAATGGGTGACTCCAGAGCAAGCCCTTGTATTGCCACTGATTGGGGACCTTGACACCGTTATTAAAGAAACTTACATCTTGTAGTACTCTATAGAGGCTTGTTTCGGATACAATACAGGTATGGGTATCTCTCAAAATCATCCAATCGGTGATCTATTTACCTGGAAAGTCCAGACAACTGCAAAATACTTTGCGGAGGTGCACTCCTTGGATGATTTGCGCAGCGTATGCAGCTCAGATGAGTTCAAATCATCTGCAAAGCACTATGTCCTCGGACGTGGTGCAAATACCCTGTTTGCAACACCTGCATATGATGGGTTTGTGATCTTGATGGGTATCCTGGGGATGACCATGGTCCACGAGGATACTGAATCCATCACCTTTCGAATCGGTGCAGGTGAAGAATGGCATGGCACCATAAATGCCCTCATCCAAAACTACGGTGTGGGAGGGATGGAGAATCTCGCCTATATCCCCGGCACCTTTGGGGCGGGTCCGATACAAAATGTCGGCGCGTATGGACAGACATTTGAAGATGTGTTTGTGGAGCTAGAGGCATATCACACAAAGAAACAGGAAATAGAGATATTTGGAAATACTCATGCTCACTTTGAGTATCGAGGTAGCTACTTTAAATCACGCGAGTTTCTTGATACCTACATCATTATCTCTGTGACAGTTCGACTCGAAAAACCTCATGTCCATGCGCTCAATACCTCATATCACTCAAACTACGAAAGCCTCAAAAGTGAACTCCAGGGAAGAGGACCCTTTACACCACTTGAGATTTTTGAAGCGGTCACCAGACTGAGAAAAAAGAAGCTTCCCGAGGTGGGTGAGGTGGGTACCAACGGCAGTACGTTTATAAACCCACTGGTATCGGGTACAAAGCTTAAGGAGCTCCTTTCAAAGTTCCCCCAACTCCAATACTATCCCGCACAAAAAATGCAGTACGTAGATCGAGCGAAGCTCGTCATCAATGATACTGAGACATACAAAATCGCTGCAGGGCATATTTTTGATGTGCTTGGATGGAAAGGGAAAGTCGTAGATGGCGTAGGAACCTGGAAGAATCATGCACTCGTGGTATGCAACTATTCGGCTACGACACCTGAGCCTATAATCGCGTATATCAGTGCGATGCAACAGGATTTTCAGCAGGCAACAGGTATACTGATCCAGCCCGAGATTAATATCATTCGCTAATATTATGCAAGACTCGTATATCATCCATGGCGGAAAACCATTGAAGGGTCAAGTCACCCTTTCTGGCGCCAAAAATGCCTCGATCAAGCTCATGATCGCATCACTCCTCTTTGATACGCCTGTCGTGCTTCATCGTGTCCCTGCAAACGAAGATAATCAACATCTTCGAGATTTATTTGCTGATCTGGGCGTCTCGGTGTCGTATGAAAACGGTACGGTCACCATCGATCCACGCACCATACACAAAAGCGAAGTGAGTCTGTACCACGGCTCCTTGATCCGCTCATCATTCCTCCTGTTTGGACCACTTCTCCATCGCTTTGGTCGGACGCGAATACCTAATCCGGGTGGATGTCGTATCGGCGCGCGCCCTATCGATCGTATCACTGATGGTCTCACGGCCATCGGCATGGACATCACCTATCACTCGGAAACTGGCTACTATGATGCGTCTGCGCGCCAGATATCAGATGCTGAATATACCTTTGCAAAATCATCGCACACCGGCACCGAGGCACTTCTCCTCTATGCGGTGAAACGAACTGGTACTACCACTATCCATCATGCGGCACTTGAGCCCGAGATAGATGACTTGATATCATTTTTGAACGACGGCGGTGCGCAGATCACGCGTGAGGGCACTGATTTACTCATCCGCGGAGTCTCAAGCCTAAAGCAATCCCATCCTCACACCGTACTCGTTGATCGGAATGAAGCAGTGACCTTTGCAGCACTCGCCTATGCGACGCGTGGCGATATCACTCTCACCAATATTGATCCTTCACTCATAGCCACATTTACCCAAAAGCTCTCTGAAGCAGGAGCGCATGTGGAGCTTGTTGACGAACATACCATGAGATTCATCGGCGATCGTCGTCTGAAGGCCACCGATATCCAAACTGCTCCTCACCCAGGATATATGACTGACTGGCAGCCACAGTGGGGATTGATGATGTCTACCGCAGAGGGAGTGTCTGAGATACATGAGACTCTCCTCGAGTCACGTCTGAACTATGTCCAGGAGCTGCAAAAAGTGGGAGCAAAGATGGAGCTTTTCCAACCCGAAGTAGCAAATCCACTCGAGCTCTACCAGTTCAACTATGATCCCGCTGGGTCATACAAGCAAGCCGTACGAATCACGGGAGTTGATCGTCTGCATAATGGCGTTATGCAAATACACGATATCAGAGCGGGTGCTGTGGTCGTCATGGCCGCGCTCTCAGCTGAGGGCGAGTCGGTCATCTATGGCGCGGCCCAAGTCGAGCGAGGGTATGAAAATCTGGTGGAAAAAATCACATCACTTGGTGGGTCAATCCAAAAAATATAACGTATGATGATAGAGTAGTCATTATAAATTCATTTTTGACTATGCATTCTCCCCATTCTGAAGATAATTTGAGCGCTCATGTTCCACCAAATCCTCCGGCTCATCATGTTTCTGCTGTAGCATCTGATCCATGGGCTGTCGAAGTGCTCTTGAAAAAGGCTTTTGCCAGAACAAAGTCGCGACTACTGTCGATAATTCTCTCATCACTTCTTTCCATGCTCATCACCGGAGGTGTGGTATTGGTTACCTCACTCGTATTGGGCATACCACTGTTCGGCCTGTACGGTTCGTCACAATATGCGCTCGCTGTCTCGATGACGGGTCTGGGACTCGTAGCACTATTTGCGGCGGTGATCTATGTCTCTGCATGGGGACAACTCGCCACCGTGTACCTCATCACCAGTGAGTCATCTGTGGGTGTCATGGCAGCCTGGCAACATGTGAGGCCTCTCGTATCGCGTGGCTTTATCGCCATGTCGATAGTCTCACTATTTCTCCTGGGGCTGGTGCCACTTGGCTTTGTCACTTTGTTTATTCCTTTGATGATATGGAATGTACTTTTTGCTTTTATACCGTTTATTCTCGTGACCACAGGTAAGTCAGCCTCAGAAGCAGTATGGTCAAGTAAGGACATGGTGCTTACACGGTTTTGGGGCATTTTTGGGAGGACGGTTCTCATGATTCTCCTGCTACAGGTCGTTGCATTTTGCATTGGGCTTGTTCTAGCTATCTTTACGGGCCAAACTGATTCCGCTGGAGGAGGAAGGCTGCTGGCTAACTTGTTGAATGTAGCTATTAGTTACTTAGCCGGACCATTTACACTTGCGTTCGCATACGAGATGTACAAGCTCATTGCAGTACCTCACACTGCCAAAGTCCCCCGAATCTGGATCATCGCATCAGGAGTAGGCATAGTGGTGATGGTGATCGGAATCATCTCAATGATCTCGTTTGCTTCAACTGTGGATTGGAAAGGCATGTCAAAGAGAATGGGTGGCATGATGAATGAACAGGGTGCAAAGAGAGGTGACAGGTATGGACGTAACCCGTATAAAGACGTTGATGTCGACACTATGATGCCTCAATACGATTCACAGTGACATTTGCTCGCTGGGATACTGACGCTGTAATAGTCAATCATATCAGTGACAAAATTACTGCTTGTTCAGTGCCCGTTCAGTCATCTTGAGCGAAGCGTAAGCGGAGTCGAAAGATCTCATGCAAAAGATTCTTCTCCGCCGAATCGGCGGGTCAAGATGACAATTCACGAAGATGCCTCTGTAAGAGCACTCGCTCGTCATTTCTTCCTCAAAAACGCAGGGACTTCGAAGGGATCGTTGTCGAGATTTACATCTGCCTCAGCTGTGTCAGAGGTGATTTTTGCTACACCTCGCTGGAGATTTGCATTCTCAAGTTGAGTGGCGACACCAGCTTGAGCGAGTGTCGAAACCATACTGGCCTCTCGTCGCAAATCATTGTTTAAGCGGAAAGCAGAAAACCTATCATCAAACTTTGTGGCGATGAGCGTGACCTTGATATGACCCTGCAGCTCGGGCCTGACTGTAGCGCCAAAGATAATGTCAGCATCAGCATCTACCGTCTGTGAGACGAGATTTGCAGCTTCATCCACCTCAAGCATCGTCATATCAGTTCCTCCTGAGATATTGATGAGCACTCCTTTTGCGCCATTGATAGTCGAGTCGAGAAGTGGCGATGACATGGCCTCTTGCACTGCCTTGACGGCTCGTCCGTCGCCCGATGCGACTCCGATACCCATGAGCGCGGTACCTGCCTCTGTCATGACCGTGCGCACATCTGCAAAATCTACGTTGATCAGTCCTGGCTCAGTGATAAGTTCTGCGATCCCGCGCACTCCTTGATGAAGCACACTATTGATCCGGCGGAATGCATCAATCATCGAAGTTTTTTGATCTATGATCTGAAGCACTCGTTGGTTTGGTACGACGATCAGCGTATCTACATGAGTTTTTAACTCATCTATCCCTATCTTTGCTGCAGACATCCGCTTTGATCCCTCAAAGAGAAATGGCTTGGTGACGACAGCGATACTAAGGGCACCGCACTCCTTTGCGATTTTGGCCACGATGGGTGATGCGCCAGTGCCGGTACCGCCACCCATGCCTGCCGTGATAAATACGAGATCTGCGCCCTGTATCTCCTCGCGTAGTTTTTCCATGGATTCCTCCGCGGCCTTTGAGCCCACATCGGGATTGCTTCCACTTCCCAATCCACGCGTAAGCTGATCACCTATTTGTACTTTGATATTTGCTTTGGTGTTTAGGAGTGCCTGTGCATCAGTATTGACTGCGATAAACTCCACCCCCGCGATGCCACCTTGGGCTATCATGTCCTCTATGGCGTTGCAGCCACCGCCACCTACGCCTATGACTTTGATATGTGCGATCTGACCAGTAGAAGGTTTGATAAGCATATGTTCACGGCAAAAACTGCTGAATGAGTTTTTTAAATTTTGCGAAGACTCCACCTGATTGACCTCCTGCAAATAGACCTTTGAATGATCGAGACTTTGATTTCTTTGTCATATTTTCTTGTTCTGATGCATTCATGAGTAGTCCAATCGATGTGGAGTATCGAGGATCAATGAGCTCAGTGCTCATGCCTGACATAGTGACTGCTGGCACTCCAATGCGCAGTGGCATGGTGAGGATTTTGCGCGCGACTTCGATGAGTCCGATCGTCTTTGCTCCGCCGCCGGTGAAAATCACCCCAGCTGGCAATGATTTCAAGTATCCAACCTTTGCGAGCTCATCATGGATAAACTGTACGATTTCCTCGATGCGTGCGGTGATGATGCTCTCGTATACTGCCTTTGAGGTAAAATCAGCCACCTCTCCACGCTCCAAAAAAGAAGAGATATCAGGAGGTACGAGCGCTCCGCGAGGATCTGCAGGTGCGCAGTTATCAGACATAAATACTTTGAGTTGTTCTGCTGCTTCGAGCGGGAGGCGAAGACCGACTGCTAAGTCACTCGTGATATGTCGCGCTCCAATGGGGATAGATGCAGTATGGTGCAGAGCTCCTTCGAGATAGACTGCCAGATCGGTCTTGCCAGCTCCGATATCAACCACGACTACTCCGAGATCTTTTTCTGAGTCAGTCATCGTGGCTTGTGCAGACGCGTCCCCAGTGAATATATATCCTCCATTTTGCACATCGACTGTTTGGAAAATGCGATCAAGATTGCGGATATTGGTAGCAGATGCAGTGACGAGATGGCAGTCGACCTCGAGACGTACTCCAGACATGCCGATAGGGCTACGGATTTCACCTTGGCCATCGACGGTGTACTGCTTGGGCGATACAAAGAGGATTTGTCTGTTGGGTGGTAAAGATACTGCCTTGGCAGCCTCGATGACTCTCTCTACGTCATCCTCTCCGATTTCACCTTTGGGATCTGATATAGCCACGATGCCATGCGAGTTGAGAGATGAGATGTGGGGACCACCTATGCTCACCACGATGTCATCTGAAGCGACGCCAGCCATGCGCTCGGTTTTCTCAAGGCACTCCTCTAGGGAGCTGGTGACTTGCTCTATATCGACTACGATGCCCTTTTTTACCCCTCGTGAGGTCACGGTAGCATGTCCGAGAATCTTGAATTGTTTGAGCTTTTCATCTCTCGTGGCGATGATCGTCGATATTTTTGAGGTGCCTATATCAATAGCAGTCAACGTGGGGACATTTGCCATACGTACACTATAAACAGTTTGCTTCCAAAAATCAAATGAGGATGACAGTCTACAGCCGACAGGCTATAAAGTTTGTAATGTTTTTAATGTTATAAAGCTTTGGTTTGACTTTCGCATCCGGTGAACCTGATATATTTTAAATTTTACCTTTTGAATTTTGCATTATTTTTACTCGACGATCACCTTATCAAATCGAAAATCGATCTTTGAGTACTCTTGAGTGCCACGCAAGAGGAGTTTGAGGATATCTGGCAAAAAGCCAAGTTGCTTTTGCATATCTGACTTTGCTGAAAAGAGCAGGTGAGTACCACCTCGTATCACGTCAATGTACGCAGAATCTTGTATCTTGATAGTTATATCATGTATGCCAGACTTCAAGAATGCAAATGATATCTGAGTAGCAAATCTGATCTCAGAATAGCCGATGGTCGTGCCCAACTCATAGTCAGAGGTGACTAATTTTTGATAGTACGTGATGACTGGCAGCTTTTCAGGTCGGGTGAAAACTGACTTGACTATTTTGCCTTCGCTCGTCAATAAAATATACAGGGTATCATTTATATACAGAGCTGCAGAAGGTGCTGATTCAGAGATTTCGAGGAGGATGGTTTGCGGGTATTTGCGTGTTATCTGAATCGAAGAGAAGAGTGGATTGGCTGCGAGGAGGAGCTTGGATATCTCCTCATCTGAAGTGAGTATCATACTCCGCCCTATCAACTTGTTTGCATCCTTCACTACTATTTGAGGATTACCCACTGAGGTGATTTCCACGGTTTGGACGGACAAGATGTAATTTGCAAAAAATATGACTACTGTCGCGATAGTCGAGATGATAAAGTACAAGATGATGCGACCAATATCGTTGGTGAGCATACGCTCACTGGCTCCTTGGAAGGATAGTTTTGATCTCACAGACGTGAATATCGAAGCAAGTCTCGAAGGTGGAGCGGTCTGAGATGGAATAGGGGCATTGCGGGACTTGAGATACTGCTCAAGCTTTTGCTTACGTGTTGATGATCTCGGTGATGATTTTGCGTGCGGCGTCAGGTACATACAATGGGAGTAGTGTATGATATTTTTCTACATAATTCGAGGGGTTCTCAAATACCTTTTTGATGAGGTCAAGAAGAGTCGCGGAGTCTGAGTCTTGGTCAAATATCTCTCCCGCTCCCGCTGAAGCGATCCTCACTGCGTGCTCTTTTTGCTCGTCGCGCACTGACCAAGGCAACGGAACGAGGACGCACGGCTTCTGAGTAGCAATAAGCTCAAAGAACGTATTGGCTCCCGATCGTGCCACTACCACGTCAGCAGTCTGCAGCGCATATGCCCAGTCACTGGTTGAGAGATGTGGCACGGGTATATATCTCGATCGTTTCTCGATGGGGAGTGATTGCAGTGTGTCCTGTGCTGTCTTCTCATCGCCATACTCGTTCACATTGCCTGTCTGATGAACCACCGTACAAAAATCCACGAGCTCACTCACGATCGAAAAAATGTGCTTGTTGAGTGAATGTGATCCTAGATTGCCACCGCTTATCAGCAGAAGTGGCTTTTGGACTTCGAGTGATGGTGCAGACGAAGTATCAGGATGCTTGATCTCACTACGTATCGGGTTTCCCGTCCAGATATATTTTGGTCCTCGTTTCACGTGCTCAGGAGGCGCAAATGAGAGAAATACTTTGGAAGCAAAAAGTTGTATGAGTTCATTTGCACGCCCCGTCACGGCAGTTTGCTCATGGGTAAACACAGGTATGCCGAGCCATTTTGCAGCACAAGCGACGGGAAATGCGATGTATCCTCCAAACGAAAGTACCGCGTCAGGACAGACTCGATCAAGTATTTGTTTTGACGTACGTATCTGAGCCGGGACTTTGAGGAGTGAGGAGAGTCCGCGAGCGAAATCAACAGGAATAAATTCGATGCCTCGAGATTGAGCCTCATCAAACTCATAGGTATTATTTGTCTCTCGACTATTTGCGCGCTGTCGTCCTACCATCACCACCTGCACCTCAGGGTGCGAGGTGTGCAGTTCATCGATCACCGCAAGAGCAGGAGTAGGATGCCCTCCGGTGATGAGAATCTTTGAAAGTTTCATGTTTTGGGCGTGATTTGCCTACTAAATCGTGCGATGCTGATCGATATGCCTATGAGTATATACGATATCAACATATTTGTGCCTCCGTTGGACATAAAGGGCAGTGGCACTCCCGTGAGAGGCGCAAGCCTCGTCATAGCGGCCAGATTGAGAATCGATTGAAGACCAAAAAATATCAAGATGCTCGACGATAACATAAATCCAAATCTATCCCGCGTCTGCATAGTCACCCGGTACAGGTAGTACAGGAGCAGCGCATACAGACTGACGAGACCAACCGCTCCCACAAAACCCATCTCCTCCACGAATATCGCAAAAATACTGTCAGTGTGAGCCTCAGGAAGAAACAAATACTTTTGTTTTGATCCGCCAAAGCCCAGACCCAGTAGTCCTCCATTTTGGATCGCTATCATGATCTGTCTGACGTGGTAACCGATGCCGAGCGGATCCAAGTCTGAATCAAACAACACCCTCAAACGATGCAGACGATAGGTAGCAGACGATGCAGTTATCAATGCTCCCACTACAAATAGGGGGATGACCCAGAGTAGCTGTCTCATATCGATGCCCGCTATAAAGTAGATCCCCAACGCAAGTCCAATGGTGATTATGGCGGTGCCCATATCAGGCTGAGCCATGATGAGCACCGCAAGCCCGACAAGCAGGAGAATAAAAGCGATGATGCGTTGCTTTTCTCGGTGTCGAAACCATGCCGAGAGATAGAGAACAATCGATAATTTTGCAAACTCAGCAGGCTGGAAACCAAATGGGCCCAGGTCGATCCATCGACGCGCCCCATTTATCTTTGAACCAATCCCTGGGATAAGCACTGCAATCAGTGTGATAAAGGTGAATATCATCGACGGCATGGCAAAAATATACAGCCGTCTATAATCAAATCGTGACAGGATAAACATTGATATGACGCCAAATAGGAACCAAACTGCTTGCCTTTTTATAAAAAATAGCGAGTCATCATAGGTGGTGAGCGCACGGATCGAAGATCCTTCAAATATAAAGTAGAGTCCCACTAAAGAAATAAGAATGGGCACGATATATAGATTTCGATACCATTCTGACGGAGTTTTTCGACGCAGCATCAAAAGATTATAGCAGAGATCGCCTTGTCAAATGCCTGTCCCCTATCGAATTCATTTTTAAATTGTGCAAATGAGGTCGCCCCTGGGGAAAAGAGCAAATAGCACTGCTGATGTAGCTCGTCGGCTGATTGCAGCGATCGCTGTACCAGCTGAGTAAAATCCTCATACACCTCGCCGCCGACCTTTTCACGAACTTGATCCGTAAATGTCCCTGGCATGTGAAAGATCTGACGTATCTGTGCATGCTGTCTTATCTCAGCGATGAGCTCATCTACAGGCAGATTTTTTGCCTGGCCTCCCATAATGAGAACTATGGGCTTGTCAGTAAATGTGCGAAGGGCGGTGATCAGTGCGATAGGAGTAGTTGAAGTCGTATCATTGATGATCTGTACTTTATGATAGGTGCCAATGAGTTGTTGACGGAAGGGAAGACCTTTAAAGTCATTCAGTTGCTTCTCGATGTCATCGGCACACCCCTCACCGAGTACTGCGATGCAACACGCTCTCGCACAGGCACGGTTTTGCGCATGATGAGAACCGGGGGGGAGCTCACGTCCATCGATATACACATCGCCGGGTTTTTGATAGGCAAATATGGCGTCCTTGTCATGCAAATACTCACTCATGGTTTTGTAATAGTTCAGATGATCAGGATAAAAATTCGTGAAGACTGCGATGTGGGGCGAGATGTGCTCCTGGTGGAATCCAGACAGCTGCCAGGATGAGAGCTCAAGTACGACAATGTCATCTCTCGTTGCCACATCAAGGAGCTCGAGTGCACATGTATCGGGGACATTGCCTGCAAGGTACACCGTACCCATTTTGTACAGTGCACTCAGTGCGTGATAAATCATCATGGTTGTGGTGCTCTTTCCTCTGGTGCCCGTGATCCCTACAACTTTCGCCTTGGTATGCGTTACAAAGAGCGCAGTCTCCATGGTGACATACACTCCTGCATCCAGCGCAGCCTGTATATATTGATTATCCCAACGGACAGAAGGGCCTTTGATGACTATATCAGCAGTGGTAAAATCAGTCAGTTCGTGGCTTCCCAGCCTATAGGTGATGGACTCAAATTCTTCAAGTCCTTTGATGGACTTTGAAAGCTGTTCGGCAGATTTGAGATCGGTGACGGTGACTTTTGCGCCGTGCGACGCACAATACCGTGCCACTCCTACTCCTCCACCTTGGAGGCCAAGACCCATGATGGTCACTTTTTTATCAGCGAGTTGTAGCGCTTGTGTCATAGGATAGTTATCTCAAAAAAGATGCTGCCAAACCAAGCAGCGCACAGATGACCGCAAAAATCCACATGCGAAACACAACTTTGGGCTCCTGCCACCCTTTATTTTGCAGATACAAATGAAATGGAGAAACAGTAAATATCCTTCTGCCCAGAAATCTTTTTGAAAGAAGTTGCACTCCGGAAGTAAATGCTTCGATCACAAATATTCCTCCAAAAAGGAGGAGGGCAAATGGTTTGCCGAGTATGAGTCCAATCACTGCAAATACCGCACCAAAGGCGAGAGAGCCCGTATCTCCCAACCAGATGCGTGCGGGATAGACATTAAAATACAAAAAGGCGAGTATCCCACCAAGCCACACAGAGATAAAGAGCGATGTGGGGACGTCGATGATGCTCCGTGCGACGATCCAAAACCCGATGAGAGAGATCATCAGCACTCCACAGGAAAGCCCATCCAGGCCGTCGGTGATATTCACCGCATTACTAAAGGCCACTATGACAAATGCTGCAAAAAGGATGTAAAAGTAGGAGAGATGAAATGTACCCAAAAATGGAATATGTACCAGGTCTATCTTCAGTACGAAAAATAAAACAGAGGAGATGATAGTAGCGAGGATCATTTCTATCACTAGCTTTTGTCTCATGCGCATACCAAAAAATTGGCTTCTCTGCCAAAAGAAGATCTTTGAAAGATCGTCATACAAACCCAAAAGTCCAAATGAGATCATGGCAAACATGAGAGTAAATATTTCAGCAGAAAGTGCAGGATAATTTGAGGTGAGCTCACGTGCAAACCAGAGATTCACTAATATGCCTACTGCAAAAAGGAGTACGGTGACCACAATGACTAATATGCCGCCTCCGACTGGAGTACCCACCTTGTGCGCATGATGTCTATCAAATATAGGAGTGCGAACACCAAACGGATCAGTGGTCTTTTGATCCATACGCTGCATCTTGCGATGGTACAAAAAGTTGATAAACGGAATGAAAAGAAAAAACTGAGTCACAAATGATATGACGGTAGCAAAGAGATAAAATGAGTTGTCGTTCATATGATATTCAAAATGTACGGAAGAAATATGTAACATGCGCAGATAAATGACCCGACAGAGATGATCAGCATCGCGCCTGCAGCAGCATCTTTTGCATGCTTGATATCATCACGTCTCTCGAGTGATATGCAGTCTAGGGTCATCTCGAGTGCTGTGTTGATCGTCTCAACGGTGAGTCCGAGCGTGATAAGGAGTAGCACGACAAGCCATTCAAAGGGATGAATCCCAAGATATATCCCACCAACCAGTGACAGGATGCTGAGGAATAAGTGCACCTGATAATTTGGCTGCGTTTTCAGTGCCCACACGATTCCACGAATTGCATGACCAAAAGATATTTTGTGAGCTGTGATCCTGTGATGAATATGGTGATACATACGAACGATGATTAAATTAGTATGCTCTCAAGTACTGCTTCGAGTTTGACTGAGTCGTGTCTGATGATGCTGTGGGCAAATTTGGATGCAAGCACTTGGTTGGACGAAATATATGCGGACTTGTCAAGAAGAGGCGCGGATATGATCTTGCCAGAATAGGAATCTGACGTGAGGTCATTCACGACTGGGGACTCATCATGAGATACATACTGCTTCAGCATCTCAGGATCAAATGGCTCACTGTTGACGATGCATATGTCTGGCTGCCGCCCAAAGTAGGTGGCCATATCACGAATGTGATCGGTAGCTGTATAGTTGAGAGTCTGTGATGACTTGGTCATCAGGTTCAGGATGTAGACAAACTTCGCAGGGGAATGTTTGACTGCTTCACGTATGCCTTCCATAAGAGAGATGCTGATGATGCTCGAGTACAGATCGCCTGGACCTGCGATGATATAGTCAGCACTTGCGATGGCTTTGATACTAGCGCTATTTGCAACAGTTGGGGGAATTGCCTCCGCTTTTACGATATTCCCGCCGTCAGGACTCGGATCATCCAGGAGGGTCTCTGAGTCTACTATCCTGCCAGTGTTGTAGGTCACTTTGATATTTGCATTGGTGAGAGCTGCCGGATATACGCGTCCGACGCATTTCATGAGATAGTGCAACTCATCCAAGACTTCATCATAATTTTTTGATACTTTCTCCAGTGCAGAGATCATGATATTGCCAAAGCTGTGACCAGCAAAATCACCACTTTCAAATCGGTATGAGAATAGTTTACGCCATAATTCGGGCGCATCCGAAAGAGCTACGAGGCACTGTCTCAGATCACCAGGAGGCAGTACGCCAAGCTGATCACGCAATCTCCCCGTTGAGCCTCCGGAGTCCATCATAGTCACGATAGCTGACAGATCGACGTGGTGCTTTTTGAGCGCGGATATAACGAGATACGAACCCGTTCCACCGCCTAAAATGGTTATCTTTTTCATCTGGTACAATTATAACAGTATATGACGAATCCTCTTGTGGTACTTCTCGCTGGAGGTCAAGGAACCCGCTTTGTTCCCTTTGTGACCAACAAGACCATTTGGCCTTTTCTTGCCAAACCATATCTATTCTACACCCTTGATTCTCTTGCAATTGCAGGAGTTGAGGAAGTGCTCGTCATCGCAAACACTCACAACCAAAAAGTGATTTCAACGTATGTAAATCAGTCCCTAAAGATTCGCTCCATAGTCCAACCTGAGGCACTGGGTATGGATGATGCACTCAAATCTGCAACTGTAGAAATATCAGGGAGATCAATCGTGGTGATAAATGGCGTCGATTTAGTTGAACCATCGCTATTTCAAGACTTTTTCAAGTACATCGGTGAGAATCAACCGAGGCTTTTGAGTGCAGGTTTTGAGATGAAGGAGCTACTTCCCCTCGGATACTACAAAATTGAGAATGGAAAAGTGACTGCGACAGTAGAAAAGCCAACACAGGAAGAAAAACCCAGTGACATTGCTCGATTGGTTTGCGATTATTTTCAGGACCCGGACGAATTTATTTCACTGTTTGACAACTATACAAATACCGACCAAAAGGACGCACGCTACGAACAAGCTCAAACAATACTTTTAAGCAAATATGGTTCTGATTTGATCACGTATACGGGCAAATGGAATAAGCTCAAGTATCCGTTTCATGTGCTGGATGTGATGTCTCGATTGCTTTCAGAGCAGAAACGTACCATCCCATCCACCGCACAAATCCACCCCACTGCGATCATTGATGGAGACGTGGTGATACACCCTACCGCAAAAATCGAGGCTCATGCCGTCATCAAGGGTCCCGCGTATATCGGCAAGGACGTAGTGATTGGCAATCTCTGTCTGGTCCGTCAATCAACGATCGAGGAAGGTACCACAGTTGGCTTTGGGAGTGAAGTCGCACGGAGCTATGTAGGGCCCCGATGCAATCTCCATCACACATTTGTGGGCGACTCTGTTTTAGAATCTGAGGTAAATATGAGCTGGGGCACCGTGACTGCAAATCTACGATTAGACAAAAAGACAGTTCGTATCACCCTCCCTAGTGGACAGGTGGTAGATAGCTTGAAGGAAAAACTGGGTGCACTGATAGCAAAAGGTTCGTTCCTCGGTGTCCAAGTATCCACCATGCCGGGCACCCTGCTCGCCGCAGGCACCAAGATCTCCCCCGCCACTGTGGTCCCCCCACAGAAGTCTGCGTGAAGGTAGAGTACATGCTCACCTTCTGCGCGAGTCGCATCATGCCTTAATGCGTGTCATTGCGAGGATCCGCCAGCTGGCGGAGACGTCGCAATCTCCCGATGCATGGGATTGCCACCCCGCCACAGCGGGGCAGGCTGTCGTCACAAAAGCAAAGACCGCATGTGAACAGAGTGGTCAATCAGTCTCTGACCATTTCGGTGATGCCGCCGAGATGGTCGATATCACCCTCTGTGACTGCCACCTCCACTCCCAACTTGAATTATCTCCCACCCAAAACCCCCGGTTTGAGTAGTACAATGACCCATTATTCCCCCGTGACCAGATCAGCATGTCAGGTGAGACCGATATCATGCATATGAGTGACGCAAGTTACTATGAAAACACTTCCCGCACCTCCAGGCAACACCTTCACAGAGTTTCTGCTCTATAAGACCTCAGATGGAAAAGTGAAAGTAGAGATCTTTTTGCATGATGCAAACATCTGGCTGACTCAAAAAAAGATTTCAGAGTTATTTAGTGTCACAGTGCCGACGATAAATGAACATCTCAAAAATATATTTAAGTCTAAAGAACTAGATGAAGAGTCAGCTATTAGGAATTTCCGAACAACTGCCACTGATGGCAAGAAATATGACGCCAAGTACTACAACCTCGACGCTATTATCTCTGTAGGATACAGAGTGAACTCTGTGTCGGCTACACAGTTTCGCATCTGGGCTACTGAGCGACTCCGTGAGTACATCATCAAGGGCTTCACCATGGACGACGAACGGCTCAAAACTCCCAACTACACTTTCGGTCAAGATTACTTCGAGGAACAGCTGGCTCGCATAGCAGACATTAGGAGCAGTGAGCGCAGATTCTATCAAAAGATTACCGACATATACGCGCAGTGTAGTGTAGATTATGACCAAAATAGTACCGAAGCCCAGCATTTTTTTGCTACCGTGCAAAACAAGCTACACTTTGCCATCACAGGTCAAACTGCCGCCGAGATCATCAGCGACCGCGTCAGCAGTACGAAGCCAAATGCAGGTCTCACCAACTGGAAAAATGGTCCCCTAGGAGCCATCAGAAAGACAGACGTCGTAATTGCAAAAAATTATCTCAACAAGGATGAGCTTGCAGGTCTCAACAGTATAGTAGAGCAATATCTCATCTTTGCCGAGTCACAAGCCAAACGCAAGCAAGCGATGTTTATGCTCGATTGGGACAAAAAGTTGAGTGAATTTTTGAAACTCAACGATCGTGACATCTTGGGAGATCTGGGCAACGTGAGCCACGCAGTGGCGGAAGCTCTCGCGCTGGAAGAGTACGATAAATATCGCGTCCTGGAGGACAAGAGGTACGTCTCTGACTTTGACGAGTTTGCTGAGAAGGCGTCCAACCTCCTCGACTCCAGAGAGCCAGAATGATCCCGATTCGGATCCACTACGTGTCATCCTTGTAATAGTCAACTAATTCGATGACGAATATGTGTAACCTCACTGGTCCGTCATCCTCGTGAACACGAGGATCCAATGGCATACATGAGGCTGTTTAGGTGTACGGCTCCTTTAGATCCCCGCGCACGCGGGGATGACATACATAAGAAATTGTCACCGATATTATTGACTATTACAATCCTGATCCACCTCCGCCGGTTGGCGGATCGGCGTTTCAGGATCTTTCATACTCTCATCGTAACCTCTTAGTATGTCATCCCTGTACTAGTCAATTAATTCGATGACGATTTTTGCTTGGTCATTCTGATCCGCCGATTCGGCGGAGAAGAATCTCACATATCAGGGATCTTCCTGCCCGCCTTGCTCTCGCAAGAGCGAGGCACCGCGCCTGCAACGCTTATGCGTAGCATTGCGGGCAGGGGCGCGGTCGACTCCGCTTACGCTACGCTCAAGATGACTGACCGGGCACTGAACCGCAGTAAATTCTGTCACCGATAGTATTGACTTTTACAATCGGGAGCGAAGGCGGGTCATCCCGGACCGATGCCATACCTGTGATCCGGGATCCACGTCTTTACTCACTTACCAACTCTCGCCAGAGGCGGGCATGTATCGAGATGTCATTTGATTAGTATTACCATTCACATTCCCATTATTTGTAGATTGCTTGTCCCGCACTGCGGGACAAATTGCGTATTGAGAATTCTCCTGATTGACTTTCCTCAGTTATTTTGTTTCGGGAGGGTCATTTTTCTTCTCTCCCTGACCCCAATACTCCTTATACTCCGCAGAGGTCATGGGCAGCTTGATAGGCAGATCATCGATCGATCTATGATGTGCGAAATACTGATATATCCGCAGGCTCATATAGCCAAACAGCCCGCACAACCCCACAAAGACCGGATACATCCAGAGCTCATACGCACTAGAAGTGAACCGATAGAACGGATTCACAGCCAGGAGGAACAGAAGTACAAAGAAGTCATAGGTGATCAGAAGTGCGATCTTACTATCATTTATCTTGTCCATCATATGCCTCAGTATACTCCAGCTTAAGCGAGAGCTCGTAGGAGAGTACTATAGACTCATACCATTTAATACCCTTGAACTGCACTTTTTTCGGTACAATCCTCCCATGACCAAATCCATCCAAGATCTCGCCGACGACATCGTAGCATTTCGTGACGCACGCGACTGGAAACAGTTCCATAGTCCCAAAAACCTCTCCATGTCACTCGTACTAGAGGCGACAGAGGTGATGGAGCACTTCCAGTGGAAAAGCGAGGAGGAGATACAGAAGTATGTCGCCACCCATCGCGAGGATATAGGCGAAGAGCTTGCCGATACGCTCTACTATATACTCCTCATCAGTCAGGATCTGGGCATCGACTTGGTCGACATGGCACAAAAAAAACTGATGAAAAACGAGGTAAAATACCCCATCTCCAAAGCCAAAGGCAAACACACCAAGTACAACAAGCTGTAGATTACACTATGCCTGATTGAGTAGTACAATTACATCAATTAGTTACTCATGATTATCTACCAGCAATCAAAGGATGCCTTTCTGCACGATGTGATTGCGGGCGACATAGAGGAAACCATTCTTCAAGCATTCCTCAAACAAACTCATCGCTCTACGAATAAGAGCGAGGTCGCCTCATGGCGAGAATCACTAAGCTATATGGAGCGTGTTCTTGCTGACAAATCAATCCCGTATGACTCTCAAGTCGCGATCGAATATCATCTGCCTCAGACAAGCAAGAGGATTGATTTTATGATTACTGGCGAAGACCATGAGGGCACACCCCACATAATCATCATTGAGTTAAAACAGTGGAGTCATGCTAATGCGACCAAGAAAGACGCAGTGGTTGAAACTTTTGTTGGTGGTGGAGTACGCGAGGTCAGTCACCCATCCTACCAAGCGTGGTCGTATGCGTCTCTTCTTCAAGACTTCAATCAAACAGTATATGAGGACCAGATTTCTCTACAACCATGTGCATACTTACACAACTATTCGGAAGACGAAGTTATATCCAGCGATTTCTACCGAGCACATATACAAAGGGCGCCACTTTTTTTGAAGCATGATGCCCTCAAGCTGCGTGAATTCATTAAGAGATTTATCCATGTAGGAGGTAGCAAGAACTTGCTTTATCGGATAGATAATGGAAAGATCAAACCATCAAAGAGTCTTGCTGATAGCCTTGAGAAAGTTGTGATAGGTAATGATGAATTTGTGATGATTGATGACCAAAAGGTAGTATATGAAACAGCGCTTGCGCTCAGTAAAATGGCACAACCAGAGCACAAACAAGTGCTAATAGTTGAAGGTGGACCAGGAACAGGAAAGTCGGTGGTTGCCATCAATCTCCTAGTTGAATCTACAAGACGAGGATTGCTCTCTCAATATGTTACAAAAAATGCAGCACCTCGTGCTGTATATGAGAGCAAACTCGCACGGACTATGGGGAGGACTCGTTTCGGTATGCTTTTTACTGGGTCAGGATCATTTTTAAATGCGCCTCAAAATGCATACGACATTCTGATAGTCGACGAAGCTCATAGACTAAATGAAAAATCTGGACTCATGCGTAATCTCGGAGAAAATCAAGTAAAAGAAATTATAAAAGCTTCACGTTGCGCCGTATTCTTTATTGATGAGGATCAAAAGGTGACATTACATGACATTGGCACACAGGAGGAAATCACACGATGGGCGAAGCAATTTGGCTCATCAGTTCAAACCATGAAGTTGGAGTCACAGTTCCGCTGCAATGGCTCAGATGGGTATCTCGCATGGGTTGATGAGACGCTACAGATACGTGAGACTGCAAATACCTCACTGGCTGAGATAGATTTTGATTTTCGCGTGATGGATTCTCCATCGCAGCTTCGCGATGCAATCTATGAGAAGAATAAAGAGCATAATAAAGCTCGCTTGGTTGCGGGGTACTGTTGGGACTGGGTGAGCAAAAGGGATTCAGGCTTGATGGACATCACATTTCCTGGTACTGACTTTGCCGCACAATGGAATCTTTCTTCAGATGGCAACTTGTGGATACTTGCCCCCGAGTCAGTGCATCAGGTGGGGTGTATACATACATGCCAAGGGCTTGAAGTTGATTATGTAGGAGTAATCATTGGTCCAGATTTAGTCGTCCGTGGTGGCAAGGTTATCACTGATGTGAGCAAACGCGCCAAGACAGATGGCTCTGTCAGGGGCGCAAAGACACTTATTGCACGTGATGGTGCAAGTGCAGTATCTCGACTTGATTCTATCATCAAGAATACATATCGAACTCTTATGACTAGAGGGATGAAAGGCTGCTATGTTTGGAGTGTCGACGAAGAGACAAGAAGGTATCTGCAGGATACCAAATAACAGATAATTCTGTCTAAATACCCCATTTCCAAAGCCAAAGGCAAACATACTTAGCACAACAAACTGTAGCTACCACCAAGCCCAAATCAAGATTACAATTACGAGGATGAGCAGCCTATCACCACCCCAATATCGCGAGACCTCTATAGCCATACTTCAGATTCTGTCAGATCACGGCTTGCTCCACCAACGCGCACTTAGTATGCTCGTCCGCGGTACATACCACTGTTATCTCCCGCAGACACAACTAGTGCAAAAGTATAAAAACAAAGTACTTAACCATGTTTTCATTAGAAAAGTTAATATGAACTAATATGAAGCACAATTCAGACATTGCATATGTAGAGAACTACAAAACAGATACTGTTTATACAGGAGAATTTCCTCAGGGAAAATACATCTCGATCATTTCTGATTCACCGACAGAACCAGTTGTAGAGGATGGTGAAATTATTGCTGCTGAGAGCTATCGTACAAAAATTACAGCAACATTTATCAAAAAAAAAGATGCCATTGATAGGCTTGAATTTACAAAATATCAAGTAGCGAATGGTGAATTGCAATCTGATCCTCAGCAGTTCAAATTTCCACTAGATGAATTATTGACACTAAAAACATTTCTTGAATTTTTAGATCGATCTGACTTGAAATCTATTGCATCACGGCAAATTGTTTTTGGCGAAAGTTTGACTTTCGATGATGATCTTGTAAGGAAAATATACACACTTGCCAAAACATCCAAAGGCAAAGACTTATTGAGAAGCCTAGTAGTCCAGCTTATGGATAATACTGATGATTTTGATGCTGGAGAAATAATTAAGTTCGGACTAACACCAAACAGATTAAAAAAAAGACATCAAGAACTCGATGCTTTTCAGAGGGTTATTGATGATCCGAAGATTCCAGAAGTTTCTGGCGTTCAAGCCGAACTAAGAAAAATTCCATGGATATTTGGGCCAGAGTATGTCTCTTATGATTATCGTCCTGCTGGAGAAGCGGGAATCCCTGATGGACGATTGAAGCGAGTTGATGGATTGAGCGATATTCTTGAGGTAAAACTTCCAAAAGCTGAAATTTTACGATATGATCACGGCAGGCACTACTTTTCGCCCGCATGCTCTGAAGCATTAGGACAACTTACAAGCTATCTTGAACATTATTTTTCTGAGTATCGAACTAGTTTTAATGACGAAGACGGTATTGAAAAAACCGATGATGATCTATGTCGCTATTACAAGCCAAAGGGGATTTTACTTATTGGACGAAGGAAAAGTGCTGGTAGAGTTGGTGCAACTATGAAAGCTGCAGATAATGAACCTAAGTATTTGAGACGACTTATGTCATATTTTCACTGGATAGAATTGATCACATATGATGATCTTATTGAAAGAGCAAGAAACGGACTGAATAATTTATCGAAATGATATGAATTTCACTTAAAATACTACAGTAGTCAGAGTACACTGTTAGCATTTTGCTAAATGTTGTTTTCAATAGTATTGAAGATAACCGTCGCTCCATGTTTTAGGCTTAGCACAATCTGTCGACAATCTCCAAGTAAGTCTATGCGAATAATAATTGTGGCAATCAATGGATTGCCTGCAGCAATATACCTCCACTTTGCACAAGCAAAAATTTTGACATGCTCACAAAGTTAATTTAGCCTCAAAACCAACTATAAACTCCTACTATACAGCCATCTTATTAGCTATAATGCTTAGGTGGTAAAGTCAAAAAAATTGCATACTTTTATAGATTTATTCGCAGGAATTGGTGGATTCCATATTGCATTTAGCAATCTTGGATGTGATTGTGTATATGTTTCAGAATTTGAGAAGTATGCCAGACTTACATATGAGAATTATTTTAAACCAAGGCATCCTAATCTTTTTAGGATTCCTAAACACTTTGGTGGAGATATTAAGGAAGTCACCACTTCTGATCAGTGTATTGTTGATAACATACCTGAATTTGATATTCTCACTGGTGGATTTCCTTGTCAGCCCTTTAGTCAAGCGGGCATCAAGAGGGGATTTATGGACAAAACAAGAGGAACGCTATTTTTTGATATTGCCCGAATCCTTGAAGTCAGAAAGCCTAAAGCATTTTTTATTGAAAACGTCAGAGGGTTATTAGCGCATGATGATGGTAAAACCATTTCCCTAATGAGAGAGGTGCTCCATAAATTAGGATATTCATTTCATCATAAAGTTATTAAGGCGTCAGACTTTGGCACTCCTACGCACAGACCCAGGCTTTATATGGTAGGTTTTCGAAATGATGCTGACCATCATATACAGTTCTCATTCCCAGACCCAATACCACTCAAACTGACCATGACAGACATACTTGGAGGAAAAGTAGATAAGGTAATAGGATACACTCTGCGAGTTGGTGGTGTGGCTTCAGGAATTAATGATCGAAGGAATTGGGATGCTTATATAGTTGATGGATTAGTTCGAAGGATTAATGTAAAGGAAGCGGCAAGGCTAATGGGCTTTCCAGAAGACTTTACTTTTCCTGTTTCTGATAGACAAGCTATGAAACAACTGGGTAACAGTGTAGCTATTCCAGCTATTCAAGCAACTGCTGCTAAACTATTAGAGGTTATAGACCATGTAAGATGAGCACTACGCCGATAAAGGTTAATAAAGGTGAATGGAGCGAACTTTATACTTTGCTCAAGCTTCTTGCCGATCAAAAATTATATGCTGGAGACGAAAACCTAAAAAAGTTGGAGGACATTTTTTTCCCTATTTTAAAAATATATACTGCTAAGGGCACTGTTAAGGAATCGGCATTTGAGCTAGACGATAGCGAAGATATAAAAGTTATATCTGTCAATTCTGCTACATTTGTATCAATAAAGCGAGCTTCGATAAGAGATCGCCTAACGAGAATATTTAATTGCATTAAGGCTGCAAATGTGTCAACTTTTGAGATACCACTTGCAGAAGAACTTCTTGAGGAGTTGGGTCACCCAGAGATTAAAGGTTACTCAAACAAGAAGTCTGACATTGTACTTAAAATACATGACATAAATACTGGATATAATCCAGAGGTTGGTTTTAGCATTAAGTCACGCGTAGGTGGAGCATCAACACTATTAAATGCAGGTGATGCAACTAATTTTATCTATGAAATCGAGAACTTAAGCATTAACCCAGAGGAAGTTAATTTGATAGAGACTCATTCAAAAGTTAGGGATAGATTGTCAAAGATTTATGATTCAGGTGCATCGTTGAAATTTGTGAAGGTAGAGAGCGCAATTTTTGAAGAAAATCTTATGAAAATCGATTTCCTTCTACCTTCATTAATTGCGCAAATGTTAATAATTTATTACAGTGGCACAGCCAGTACTTTGCCAAGTATAAACACTGAGTTGGAAAACAGCAGTTTCACTCTCATACCCAATCACATCCCACATGGTGGTTTTTATGAGTTTAAATTGAAGCATTTCTTAATGAATACAGCGTTGGGCATGACCCCTGCAACTCGATGGGATGGCTTGCTTGAAGTTCACGGTGGATATATTGTGGTAAGGGAAGACGGTGAGATAGTTTGTTACCACATATATAACCAAGATGCCTTTAGAGATTATTTATTTAAAAACACTCGTTTGGAAACGGCAAGCACATCTCGGCATGGCTTTGCAAAAATCTATCTGGAAAATCGCAAAACATATATAAAGCTAAATCTACAAGTTCGTTTTATTACCTAATAAATTATTAACAGCAATACCCATTCCATTCTACTGAAATGATTCCATTCAGGTTGTTTCATGAATTACATCTCATTCCAGCCCTGCTTGAATTAGTCTAATGCATTTTTCTCGCTGCATATTTCCTATATCATTCCATAACCAAGGAAGATTATACTTTTCTTTCTCAAATTAGCACCTATCTTCATATTATTGTGTATTAATTCGCACTTCTGCATACAGTCTCCATACTAGATCCTGCAGTATAAACTCGTATCGATGCGATCAAGCCTGTAACTGATGGTAAAAAACGTAAATATTAGCTGTTTTAATACACAATTTACGTTTTAATTGACAAATAGCGTAAATGATAACAATCAAGTACGCGTGAATGCGTTACTGCTCGTGGCTCCCGAGCCTGATAACATTACAAACTTTATAGCTTTATAAACTTTATGGACTTTATGACTTTGCACTCTCTGTTTCCCTCCACCATCAATTTCTCCATTTGGAAGTAAGTCGAGAGTCGATAGTCATCAGTCGTCAGAGGTGCTGACTCGTGTCATTGCGAGGATCCGCCAGCTGGCGGAGACGTCGCAATCTCACACATGTATGGGATTGCCACGGTCTCTCGCCAAGGCGAGAGAGCCTCGCAATGACATGCGTGCGTAACGTGAGTGACTAAGCATGCACATATCTGTATTGGGAAAGTAGTGGACAAAGTCAAGCAATACACGAAATCAAAATTCAGTGACCCAATTCAGGGGGGGAATAATATGGAGGTTGATGGGCGGGAGAGCTCATCTTAGGAGCTTTAGGAAGCTTTCCTTCTCACTATAGGGATACTCTGTGGTGCCTCGACAAAGGGTGGACTCATGAGCTTTGCCGGTGGCGACGAGCACATCGCCCGCACGCGCGATCGCCACCGCGAGTCGCACGGCATCCTCCCTGTTCGGGACAAAGGTAAAGGTTTTCTTCAATGGAAACTGTATCATGTGCTCCGGAGCCACCTCAGTAAACCCATGACGATTCAATCCAGTAGCTATCATATTCGCAATGGCACGAGGATCTTCATCACGATGATCTTCCTCAGTGAGTATGACTACATCGGCATACCCTGCAGAAGCATCACCCATCAGGGGACGCTTGGACACATCACGTTTGCCTGCAGAGCCAAATACATGTATTAGTCGGCTAGTTGGACGCTTCGTACGAATCGCAGACAAAGCTTCCGAAATGGCGTGAGGAGTATGGGCAAAATCTACAATCACTTGGTATTCACCACTGAAGATAGTTTCCATACGGCCCGCAGGAAATCGAAACGACTTGAGTGCATGTGCAAACTGAGCATCAGTGATACCTAGCTGTGCACAAATACTGTACGCAAGCAAAAAGTTGTACTTATTGTATGCCTCGAGGGAGGTATCAAATCGCTTAGAGATATCAAGCTTTCGATCAGATTTTTCTGTCAAACTATATGTGCGCACTATACTATTGGGACAGTACATATCTCTATAATTGATCAGTTTATTTTTTATTTCGAGTTGATCTGCATTGATAAATGTTACCTTTGAAAGAGATATGAGTTTTGCTTTTGCGCGGATATATCTGTCCATAGTCCCGTGATAGTCAAGATGCTCATGAGTGATATTCGTGATGCCAGATACATCAAATCGGAGAGGGGCGGCTCGATGCTGATCGAGTGCATGAGAAGTAATCTCAAATACCATGTATTCGTCTCCATGTGCTACCGCTTGTGCGAGATATTTTGGTATCTGGTGAGGATCAGGTGTGGTGACATGGAAGCCTGTATCTTGCGCCTTGCCTCCAATCACGGCGGATATCGTGGTGATCATCGAGACCTTCTTGCCTGAGGATTTGAGTACATGATAGATGAGCGAGGAGGTAGTAGTCTTTCCATCAGTTCCTGTGACTCCGATCAGCTTTAATTTGCTTCCAGGGAGGCCATACAGCACATGCGCTGACCAGGCGACTACCCAATGGTATACATTCTTTAATTGTCTCCACATGGACTAATTATAATGAATAATTAAGAATTAAGAATGAATAATTTTCTTGTATTTAACTCACCTTACGCATACCGCATATGTCATTGCGAGCAGGAGCCATTAGGCGACGACAGCCTGCCTCGCTGTGGTGGGGTGGCAATCCAATGCATCGAGAGATTGCGACGTCGCTCCCTAGTGAATGTTCAAGTCTAGCTCCTCGCAATGACACTGACTATACATGGTGCGCTTTTAATACTCAGGAGGTATCCCAAGATACGCAACCAATTCTTTTGCAAGTTCGAAAAAGAGGGGGGCTGCAGTCTCAGATCCCCAGGAAGATGAAGACGGCTCCTTGACTACTACCAAGGCTATAAACTTTGGGTTGTCAACGGGAGTGAACCCTATAAAGGATGCGATTGTCTTTGATGTGTCATACTTTCCAGCTACTGCAATCTGAGCAGTGCCTGTTTTGCCACCAAATCGATACCCGGTAGGTTTTTGCCATTTGTATTCAGCATGGTCGATCGTGTATTCGAGCATGCGGCGCATGATCTTGCTGGTGCTCTCGCTGATGACACGTCTCACCACTGTCCTCTTTTGTTGATAGTTCGTATGAGTTCCATCTGAGATGCGCTCTACCACATATGGCTTCAAAAGCTCTCCTCCATTGATCACACTCGAGAAGGCAGTGATAAGCTGGAGTGGGGTTACTGCGAGGCCCTGTCCAAAGGTTGCAGTCGAGTAGTCGATCGGATACCAATATTGCCGTGGCTTGATGCCGCTGGATACCTCACCCTGGAGATCGATGCCTGTCTCACTCCCGAGTCCGTACTTTAATACTGCTGTATACACGCCTTCGGGTTGGAGTTTCTGACCAATTTGTACCATGCCTATGTTGGATGATTTTGCGAGCACATCGCTAATAGATATGGATCCCCGAGACTTGCCATCCCAGTTTGCTATCGTGTAGTCGCCGATGGATAACGTAGTTGGCTCTGGAAGGACTTCATTTGGCTTTATAACCAGCGCATCAAGAGCAGCACTCACTATCAAAGGTTTAAAGGTAGATCCTGGCTCATACACATCAGATATGGCTGAAGTGCGGAATGTTTGCTCGGGATACTTTGAAAATTCACGCGGGTCATAATCTGGCAGACAGGAAAGTCCCAGAATCGCCATGGTTTGGGGGTTTGCCACGATGATGCACACTTGTTTTGGTAAAAAGCGGTTCATACCCTCAACTGCCTTTCGTTTGACTATCTGTTGGACTGATTTATCCACGGCGAGATATACGTCTCGTCCATCCTGACTGTCAAGCTGTTCCTGCGTGCCCAATAGCATCGGGCGAGTTGCTACATCTCTCTCACCTATATATACCCCGGGGAGCCCACGAAGCTCGTCTTCGTAGTATCCTTCGAGTCCATAGTACCCGACCGGACTGCCGTCTGCCTTTTTCCCCACAAATCCGATGAGGGATGCGGCAAGTGATGCCTCTGGATACTCTCGCTTCAGATGTTGCTCCCAATAGATACCCTGCAGGGGAAGCGTTCGAAGCGCAAGTAGTTTTGGAGAGGATACATCATCGGCGATGTGTGCCCAGCGAGTCGAACCTTTTTCCAACCGAGCGGAGATGCTTGCCTCGGGGACGGAGAGCACCTTTGCGATTTGGGAAAGTTGATCCGTCGAGGGGTGAAATAGCTGTGGATCAACATGGATACTGTAGCTCACCAAACTACCCGCAAGCAGCTCACCATGTGAATCATAGATGACACCCCGTTTGGCAGGGATTGAACGTTTTTGTAAGTAGTCTGCGTTATCAGCTGCTTGATTGGTACTAAAAAACTGTATCCGAAGCAAGGACAGGAGGACCAACACGTACCCCAACATGTTACCAATAAATACGATTTTGACCTTGTTCATAGAGGTGGTGAGTTTAGCGCGCTGCTACCTCGACGCTGTGTATCCATCGAGCCGCAATCACGGGAGTAGTATACCCATTTGCGCCAACGATTGTCGAAAGCTCATTGAGTGATGATTGATGAGTGAGCTCATCTTCGAGTTTGAGTGAGTTTTGTTTGAGCGTTGCGATTTGACGTTCGTAGTACATAGCTTTTTCAGACATCTGCATGGCCCCGATATGCACATACATATTCATACCAAGCAAAACGAAGGTGCAAATCCCTAGCATGATTCTTTTGGGTGATATGTATTTCATATTAGTTTGAATAATGGGTATAAACTCGTAATATCGCCGATCTTTCGAATGATTTTGATGAAACGTTTTTTCCTATCACTTTTGCCACTTCTTTGATCCCTTTACCTCGTGCCCAATTTTTGATCAGTCTATCCTCGCCTGAGTGAAATGAGATGATGGCGATCTTCCCATCCTTTTTCAATATTTTTAAGCTGCCTTCAAGTCCTGCAATGATCTTTGTGTACTCATCATTTACCTCTACGCGCAATGCCTGAAATATCGCTGCATAATCTGATTTTGCCGCAACACTCTCAATCGCACTTATAAAGTCACTTACTGTCTGAACCTGATGTGTCTTGCGATATGCGACTATTCCTCGTGCCAATTTTGGCGCGTAGGTAAGCTCTGCATAGCGCGAAAACATCGTTTCAAGTTCTTCCTCTGTATATCCACCTACCACATCAGCCGCCCTCGTCGTCCCCTTTTGTTTTGCCAACGAATCTATTACTAGATCCAGCGGCTGATGTGGGAATTGGAATGAATAACCTTCGCCTTGATGTATCTGATTCATAGAAAGCCCGAGATCAAAGAGCACCGCATCAACTGGTGAAAAATGGTGATCTGGTATGATGGTCGAGATGTCCGCGTAGTTTCCGCGTACCAGTATCAACTGACTATTTGCCATCATTGCGTGTACCTTTTGACTCATCTGTTGCGAATATCTATCAATCTGTGCCTGATCTGCATCGAGAGCGAGTACAGTGGCTCCTGCGTCAAGCATGGCCTCCGTATGACCGCCTTCTCCGAAGGTGCAGTCAACGAGTTTCATTCCTGGTTGTATGTCAAGGTGCGTGAGAACTTGTGTTATCAGTACTGGCGTATGCATATCTTAAAAACTCAGAACGTATTCGAAAAAATCTACTACCTGTCTCCATAGTCCCTTGTGTGTGCTCATCTGTTTCTTGGACATAGTTAGGTAATAGTTTTTTTGTAATTTATCCACTTTGTATCGTCCCACAGCTCAAAATGATCTCCGACTCCTACTACTACCACCTTTTTGTCTAGGCTCGCATACTCACAGAGCTGCTTTGGTATCACAAATCTACCTTGCTCATCTATCTCTACATAAACCGTTGATGCAAAGAGATTTCGTCTTTCGCTCAGCTTTGCGCTATCTAGGATCGAAACGGCGAACAATTCCTTTGCCTTTACCTCATACTCCACACTGTCATATCCTGATAGACAGCGATCAAATCCTCTGGTGAGTACAAATGATGTGCCTTTGAGTAACTCTCGAACTTTCTTTGGGAGGACTACTCGTCCTGGTCCTGAGAAGTTCAATTGATATTCACCAAGAAACAACATATGTATCCATTCTTCACCATTTGTCACCATCTGTCAATAGGTAAATGCATATCGGCAAGACTGAGCTTCTGTGACAACCCAAATCAGATTACTATCATTGAAAGTTGGGTTAAGAAAGGTGAATCAGTATCTATTTCTTATTCGATTGATACGATATACAATAGAAAGAGATGAAAAGACTTCTCACGCGAACCAAAGATTTCGTATTCGCCCAACAGACAGGTATCCTATCCTCAGCGCTGGTAATCTCAAGCATGTTACTCCTCGCGCGTATATTTGGCCTCATGAGATTCCGCGTCATGAACAACTACTTCTCAAAAGAGGAATTGGCACTCTATCTCGCTGCATTTCGTATCCCTGACTTTGTATTTGAACTGCTTATATCAGGTGCACTTTCGACTACATTTATACCTTTTTTCCAATCATTTGGATCGGACAAGAAAAAGCAATCTCGCGTCATATCTAGCTTAATCTCTGTAATCTGTTTTATGCTCGTGTTCCTCGTGCTGATTCTGTATATCACCATGCCACAAGTGGTAAAGTTGACAGTCATAGGTTTTAATGACGCGGAGCTGCTTGAGGTCACCCGCCTATCTCGCATACTGCTCGTCGCACAGCTTCCCTTTTTAGTCTTGGGAAACATATTGACTGGACTTTCACAAGCGTATAAACGATTTTTACTCCCCGCATTTGCACCGGTTATTTATAACATCGGGATTGTGGGATCCACGATCATTCTGGCACCCCAATTTCACCTTGACGCCGTCATCATCGGAGTAGTGGTAGGCTCAGCACTCTTTTTCGCCTCCCAGCTCCCTGCACTCTTTACTCTCGATTTTCAACTGTACCCCACGTTCACCTTCGCAAAAGAGGTATATTCGTTTTTCAAAACTATCACTCCGCGTATTCTGACTGTTCTGGCAGCACAAATCGAGGCGACGATCGATCAGACACTCAGCACGTTGATCTCGACTGGTGCCTATACCATCTTTTACTTTGCACAACACTTGCAGTTACTACCCGTATCCATTATCGGCATGGCTTTTGGACAGGCTTCGCTCCCCTATCTCGCTGAGATGTACCAGTCCGACAGAATCAGTGAACTAAAAAAGGTCATTACGGACTCACTGAGCAATATGTTCTTTGTGATGATGCCAGTCATGTTGTTCTTTGTGGTGAGTCGCACTCCACTCGTGCGGTTGATCTATGGAGGCCAACGGTTTGACTGGACAGGTACGGTACTGACAGCTGAAACTATGTCATTCTTTGCACTCTCTATCCCTTTTCATAGTTGCTACTATTTTCTCACGAGATGCTTTTATGCAGCGCAAAATAGCAGGACGCCCTTTATCGTTTCGATTTGCTCCATAGCGTTCAATGCTATATTGAGTTATATCGCAGTAGGATATATGGAACTGCCGGTATGGTCACTCGGACTCACCTTTAGCTTTACTATCATCCTGCAGACTCTGACGCTTATATTTTTGCTTCATATTCAGCTGGGGGGACTTCTCCTGATGAGCTTCCTCAAAGAGTTTGCGAAAATATCTGTTGCGGTGCTCATGGCACTCGTGGTGATGTATCCGAGTCAACGCATCCTTGATGGGCTCATATTCGACACGACTCGTACGATAAACCTCGTATTGCTTATGCTCTCAACAGGCACCATTATGACTACGGTGTACCTTCTCGCGTGCTGGTTGCTCGATGCGAGTGGATTATTTTTGATAACTCGACTATTATCAAAGGTAGGCATTCTGAAAAAGGACGATATTCACGAGCTGTTGCCAGTGCAATAGCCCATTACTACTTTATAAACACTATGAAAAAAATCGTATTTATATTTACATTCGTATTTGCCATCCTTGCAGGCTCTGTAGTGGTCTACAGAGAGGGCACGTTGCCTGTCAACCGCGAAGACACCAGTCCTCTCACCTTTATAGTGCGCAAGGGAGACTCAGTAAATACGATCATCAATAATCTCGCCATGGAGCGCCTCATACGCAACCGCATAGTGACCTATGGCATCATCAAGCAAATGGGCATCGATAAAAAAATCCAGGCAGGCAGCTTCAAGCTCAATCGTGCCATGGACAACTTCGAAATCACCAAGGCGCTCACCAAGGCGACCGATGACGTATGGGTCAGTGTTCGTGAAGGACTGAGAAAGGAAGAAGTTGCAGATATTTTTGCAAAAGATCTGCCCAGCTTTGTAGCTTCTGAGTTTATCAGCAAAGCTGAGGAGGGGTATCTCTTCCCAGATACATATCTCGTACCCAAAAGCGCAGATGCTGATTTTATGATACGACTTATGAAGAATACCTTCAAGGACAAGCTTTCTGAAGACATAGTAACAAAGTACAAGGCTCTAAAATTGACCGAGAAAGAGTTGGTGATCCTCGCCTCCCTCGTGGAACGTGAGGCTGTCAGCTCGCTCGACCGCCAACCTATCGCATCGGTACTTCTCAGAAGACTTCGAGAGCCTATGAGACTGCAGGTCGATGCAACAGTCCAATATGCGCTTGGCTATCAAAATGATTTGAAGAGCTGGTGGAAGAATCCTCTGTATTTTGAGGATCTTGAGGTCGAGTCTCCATACAACACCTACCAGCGTGATGGACTGCCAAAGGGACCCATCTCAAGTCCTGGACTGGCATCAATACAAGCAGTTGCGGATGCTGATCCCAACACAAAATATCTGTTCTATGTCCATGATAGTCAGCGAAATGCACACTTTGCTTCGGATATAAACGAACACAATGCAAATGTAGAGAAATATGTAAATGGAACTAAGTAACTTACAACTACCGATTGCAAATGCACTAGTATGCCCTACGAATCATCAAACGTAGAGCGCAAAGAGAGTATAATCACTTCAAATGCAAATACGGACGTGGTCACTGTCAAAGCTAATTGTTGGGGTATTTATCACCTCAGGTTTAATCTACTATTTTTTTCTCCGTTCAAATACGGGGAAGACTACTTATCAAACTGCAATTGCTGAGAAAGGTAGCTTGATCAATACAGTCTCCGAAAGTGGATCTATCACGATAGGGAGTATATCCATAGCGTCTCCATCGACAGGTGTAGTGACCAAGCTCTATGTTCAAAATGGCGATATAGTCGTCCAAGGTCAACATCTGTTTTCAGTTCAGTCTGCTGCCACTGCCTCTGAAAAGGCCAGCGCCTATGCGACATATCTCTCAGCACTCAGTTCTCTCGCAAATGCGAAGAGCAGTAAGCAGTCGCTCGACAGTGCCATGTGGACGCAACAAAAGGCTGTATTGGATGCAGAGAATGCGTGGAACTATAAAAATGCTAACAGCATTAATCAGTCTACAAAAGTTGCATATACTGACCTAGAAAAACTTAGTATTGATTCGAGTCTCACTAATGCACACAAAGCATTTGACGCTGCTGAGCAGAAGTATAAGGATGCAGATAGTACAGTCCGAGCAGCAGAGGCTCAGCTCAATGCTGCATCTCTCGCCTATCAAGCTACTCAGAATGCAACCGTCGTGGCACCCTCAAATGGTACTGTAGTGAATCTTGCTGTAGATATTGGCAGCTCGGTGACTGCTTCTGGTGGATCTTCGTCAACTACTGTTGCCACCTCGGCTCTATCTCTTATCAATCCACAGAGTATCCAAGTCAAAGTGCAAGCAAGCGAGGTGGATATTCCAAAAATTGCAGTTGGTCAAAAAGCTACGATTACAGTGAATGCGTTTGCGGGCAAAACATATGTTGCCAAAGTCTCTCGCGTAGATACGATAGGCGTCGCAACATCCGGAGTCGTGTCATACTCTGCATATCTTCAATTTATTGAGACTCCTGCTGATATAGCACCAGGCATGAATGCAGTTGCAGTGATCCAGACTAGCAGAAAAGATGGTGTACTAAAAGTTCCACAGACTGCAGTGAAGACGGTAGGACAAGATAAAACAGTTCAAATTCTGAATACAGACAAGCCGGAGACAGTCATAGTGACTACAGGAGATACCTCAGATTCTGATATTGAAATACTCTCAGGATTAAAAGTTGGTGATGTCGTTGTCACTCGAACTATCGCACCCAAGACTACTACTACCTCAACTACCTCGCCGTTTAGTGGCATAGGAGGGGCTCGTGGAGGAGGTGTCAGATGAATACGTGCTCCCACATCATTCACTGCTCGCATCTCACTAAGATTTACAAAACGGACGTGATTGAGACTGTGGCACTTAACGATGTTACATTTGATATCAATAAAGGCGAGTTTGTAGCTATTATGGGACCTTCAGGGAGTGGCAAATCCACTCTGATGCATATTTTGGGAGCGCTTGATGTGCCTACTTCGGGTAAATATGAGATCGATGGAGTTGCTATTTCACATCTATCTGAAGATGAATTGGCGCACGTGAGGAACACGAAGATTGGATTTATTTTTCAATCATTCAACCTCCTCCCTCGCACCACTTCACTCAAGAACGTGATGCTGCCACTTCGGTATGCAGGTATTCCTTTAGTAGAGCGCGAAGCACGAGCAAAAAAATACCTTGAGATGGTCGGGCTTGGACACCGACTACACCATACAACCAATCAGCTTTCAGGCGGACAGCAGCAACGGGTGGCCATTGCGCGGGGACTTGCTATGGATCCTGCTCTGCTTCTCGCAGATGAGCCGACCGGAAACATTGCGAGTGCACAAGCTGAGGAAATAATGGCTATCTTTCAAGAAATACATGCGCTGGGTCACACTATCGTCATGATTACTCATGAGCCAGATATTGCTGCATATGCGGGTCGCATCATAACGATACGTGATGGCAAGATCACGTCAGATGTACAAAATAAGGCAATTAAAATGGATCATGCAAGAAAACTAACCAACTAAATAAACCATATAATATGCAAGAATTCAAAGAACTCGTAGGCGAAAGCCTCGGCACACTGACAAACAATAAGCTTCGTACTGGACTGGCAGTCCTTGGTATCGTTATTGGCATTGGAAGCGTGATCGCACTTATTTCGCTTGGCCAAGCCAGTCAGCAGGTCATACAATCACAGATCCAATCGCTGGGATCAAATTTGCTCACTGTAAATCCGGGAGCAATTAGTCAAGGGGGAGTGCGAGGAGCACCAGGCGGCGTGCAAACACTCACGCTGGAGGATGCAGAGGCCATAGCCTCGTCTTCTGAGGTCACCACAGTAAGCCTCGTGTCGCCCGAGATGACCAGGCGCACGCAGCTGTCCACGGGTAAAAAGAATACGAATATCCAGGTCGTCGGTGCGCTGGCGACCTATCAACAGGTTCACAAAACCACCGTAGATATAGGTCAGTTTATCAGCGATATTGACGTCACCTCTTTAAGTAAAGTTATGGTCTTAGGTCCTCAAGTAGTCACTGATTTGTTCGGCGAAGAAGATCCCATCGGACAATCTGTCCGCATAGGCAGCACTTCACTTCGTGTCATCGGCGTCACCGCAGCAAAAGGTGGAACTGGATTTCAGAACCAGGACAACCTAGCGTATGTGCCACTTTCGACGGCACAAAATATTTTGTTTGGACAGTCATACCTCGGCTCTATCGCACTTGAAGCAAAAAACGCTGAGGTGATGACTGATGCACAAAATGAGGTGGGATATTTACTTCTCAATAGACATAAAATCAGCGATGTAACTCAAGCAGATTTCTCAATATTCTCTCAAGCCGATATCCTAAATACTGCCACACAGACAACGGGGGTATTTACTGCATTACTCTCAGGTGTAGCAGCTATCTCACTATTGGTTGGGGGGATCGGCATCATGAACATCATGCTCGTAACTGTCACTGAGCGTACTCGTGAGATAGGCTTGCGTAAAGCTCTTGGTGCCAAAAAGAAGACGATTATCACTCAATTTCTCATCGAATCGATCATACTTACATGTGCAGGTGGAATATTTGGCATTCTGTTTGGAATCATGTTGTCATTTGGGTTCTCGTTGTTTATGTCCTCTGCATTTGTCATATCAATGTCTGCTATAGTACTTGCATTTGGAGTGTCGATGATGATTGGAATAGTCTTTGGCTGGTATCCCGCAAATAAGGCAGCAAACTTGCAACCGATAGAGGCATTACGATACGAGTAAGTTAGATAAGTTGGTTTGCATTTATAAATTATTTTTTTCAAACTATGTCAAAAAAAGCTCTATTTTTGAGTGTAGGCGTTGTGGTCGTTGGAGTTGTCTCATTTTATGGCGGCTTGCAGTATCAATCATCTATCCGCACTTTTACTCGAGGCAATGTGGGTGCAGCAGGTGGAGCACGCAGTGCCCAGGGCCGTCCGGTGAATGGTGAAGTAATTAGCATGGATAAGGACAGCCTAACAGTGAAGTTGCTCGATGGGAGCACAAAAATTGTAAATATTTCACATGATACGACGTATACTAAAACAGCATCAGCATCTGCTTCAGAGGTACTGGTTGGAGTGAAACTTGGAGTGTTCGGACAAACAAATAGTGATGGATCTGTATCTGCACAAAGTGTACAGATTAATCCGCAACTGCGAGGGATTGGAGCAAGATAACAGTGAGTGAATTGTTTGAAAAACTTGATTGTTACTTCCTTGTACACAAATTCTACCGGAGGAGCATTGACACTTCACACATCCTATTTGGGAGGACTTTCATTTGCTGGTTAACTTTGAACATTAGAAACCTGCAGAATCACTTGGGGGACTGGTTGTCACCGAAGATTCTATTGGGGTAGAGTTTATGGTCACCTTGCGCGGCTTTGCACCCTCAGCTGCACCTACGTATCCTGCCTCATGGAGCTCATCAAGGATACGTGCTGCACGTGCATAGCCTACCTTCATCCTCCGCTGAAAGAGTGAAGCTGAGGCAGTATCTAGCCCACGAATGAGCTCGAGCGCCTGTCCAAAGAGTGCATCTCTGTCCCCTCCCCCTTCTCCCCCGAGCGATCCCTCTCCTCCCACAAAGTCTTCTTTTGGTGCGACAGTCACATCTTCTGCATATTGCACCAATGGATTGTGCTGTTTGATAAATGAAACTATAGTGTTTACCTCTTTTTCAGATACAAATGGACCTTGAATACGTTTTGGACGAGGAGAGTCTGGCGCTGAGTAAAACATGTCGCCTTTACCAACCAAGTGCTCAGCCCCAGTGGAGTCCATGATGACCTTTGAGTCGATGCCTGAAGCCACGTTAAACGCCAATCTAGTGGGTACGTTTGCCTTCATGAGTCCAGTGATGACATTGACAGATGGCCTTTGGGTCGAAAGTACCAGATGTATACCTACTGCGCGAGCTTTTTGCGCTATGCGCACAATCAATCCCTCAATGTCAGCCTTGGCAACCATCATGAGATCTGCCAACTCATCAATAAAGAACACGATGTACGGCTTTTTCTCTATGCCGGGAATAGCATTGTAGCCCTCGAGATTGCGCACACCCACCTCTCGGAGTGCTTTATATCTATTTTCCATTTCAGCAACCCCCCATCTAAGTGCATTTACCACTTTGCTTGGTTCGGTGATGACCTCAGTGAGAAGATGTGGGATGCCGTTGTAGCCAGTCAATTCTACCTGCTTTGGGTCGATGAGCACAAGTCTGACCTCGCTTGGCTTGGTACGCATGAGGATCGTGGTGATCCAAGAGTTCACTGCGATTGACTTACCCGAGCCAGTCGTACCTGCAATGAGTACGTGTGGCATCTTTGAGATGCTTGCAGCCTGTGTCTCGCCTGCCACATCTAGACCAAGGGGCACGAGGAGTGGGTCTGGGTTAGACTTGAATACTTTGGTATCCAGCAATCGTTTGATGGTGACGAGTTCTGATTTCTTGTTTGGTATCTCGATGCCCACGAGTGATCGTCCGGGGATCGGAGCCTCGATACGAACGGTACCCGTAGTTGAGGCAAGTGCCAGCGCGAGGTTTGAGGACTTTTTCATGATTTCAGATATATTTGTGCCTACGGCTACCTCAAGTGCGTACTGAGTCACCGTTGGCCCTGGATTCACCTCAGCCACACGTGCCTTGATCCCAAAACTACGAAGAGTATTTTCGATCACACCTGCGTTCAATGTAGTATCTCCTCGATCTGCAGGTGAATTTACATCCTTCAAAAGGTCAAGAGACGGAAAGACCCACATTTGTGACTGTGCTGAGGAGACTGGATTCACATGCATATCATCAGGCCGTGGGGCAATACGAGGAATGGATACCTCAGCAGTCTTTACTTTTGGTTTTTTGCCATCAGTGATAAATGAATCTTCAACGGGTATGACAACTGGAGCTTCAGATGACTTTGTCTTCTTTGCGGGCGTCGCAGCAACTAGTTTGTCGCTGATGTACTCACCATCGATAGAGGGAGTGGGAACTTTCTTCATATTTTTCTTGTTTGAATCTCTCGATGATGCAAACAGTGATTTTATCCACATCATCATCGTCTGTGGCTCGATGTCGAAAAAGAGGACCACCCCAATGATAAGCAGCGTGATGAAAATCAGCCTGCCTCCAAAACCTGAAAAGCCATCATAGATAGACTGCTGCATAGCTGAACCAATGACACCTGATCCAAAAAGCCCCAACACCCCTACGAGCGTGATCGCGATGCCTGATGAGGTGTGCCAGTGGATGACGGTGACCTTTTTTGTGTTGAAGCAGTGACCTGCAAGGAGAAAAATGAGGAATGGGATCGCGACCGATGACCATCCAAATATGGTAATCAAAAACTTGTTCAGTTCAAACAGGAATCTCCCCGATAGTGCGTCAGGACTGAACACCTGAAAAAATGAGAGAGTACAGATAGCTCCTAGTACTAACAGACAAATGCCAAGCACCGTGATGCTGACTCCTGTACGAAGTGATGCTGAGAGTCCACTTTTCCGTCGCGACATGAGTGCATGGTAGCAAGTTTTGGAGGTAAAGTCAAAACGACTCACTGGTTTGCGCTGAAGCGAGGCAGAAAACAAGCCGCCACGTCAAACGTGGCGGCTGAGTTGCACGCACCTTCGCTTAGCGGCGAGGTCCGTTCGTAAAGTGCCCACTCCGACGTGGACCACGATCATTTCGATCTCCCTGATGTCCTCCATATTGAGGTCGATCTGAGAAACCTGCATCATGTCTCTGTCCACCGGCTTCCTGAGGAGGAGCTTGGAATGGAGTAACAGGCTTGATATTTATACGGCCCATTTCGTCTATCTCATAGACTTCGACTTCCATATCGTCGCCTACTTTGACGAGATCACCTGCATCACGAACAAATCCGGTTGCAAGACGAGAGATGTGCACGAGGCCTTGTTTGCCTGGCAATACTTCGACAAATGCTCCATAACTCTCGACACGTGTCACCTTGCCCGTAAACTTTTCACCGGGAACCAATTCGCGTGTCATATTTGCGATAAATGTCGCACACTCATCGACTCGATCTTTGTCGACACCACTGATGATGACCTTCGCATCATCCTGGACGTCGATCTCAACTCCAAAGTCTTTGATCATGGCTCTGATGGTTTTGCCACCAGGTCCTATCACTTCTCCTACTTTTTCAGCAGGTACAGGAACAACGACGATCTTTGGCGCATACTTTGATACGGTCGCACGAGGTGCTGATATAGCAGCTTGCATAACAGCAAGTATTTTGAGACGTGCAACACGAGCTCCTTCCAGTGTCTCTTTGATCATCTTGTCAGAAAGTCCAATACCTTTGACATCGAGTTGGATAGCGGTGATACCTGTAGAGGTGCCAGCCACTTTGAAGTCCATCTCACCAGAGAAGTCCTCAATACCCATGATATCGGTCAAAATGATGTAGTCATCATCTGAGTTGCTGACCAAACCCATCGCGAGTCCGGCAACAGGGGCTTTCAAAGGCACACCTGCATCCATCAGGGAAAGGGATGAACCACAGGTAGCACCCATACTCGTGGATCCGTTTGATCCAAGTACTTCAGAAACTACGCGGATGGTGTAGGGAAACTCGTCCTTTGAAGGGAGCACGGGCTCTATGGCCTTTTCGGCGAGCGCACCATGTCCGATCTCGCGACGATTGGTGAATCCAATACGACCTACCTCGCCTACTGAGTACGGAGGGAAGTTGTAGTGGTGCATATAGCTCTTTGAATCCTGACCATCTGGGCTCTCGAGTAGTTGCTCCATACTAGGATTCCCTAGGGTGACTATAGAAAGCACTTGTGTGTCTCCACGTCCAAAGAGTCCAGTACCATGCGTTCGTGGCACGATACCTACCTCAGCTGAGAGCTCACGGATTTGATCAAGTGCGCGTCCATCCAGACGGGCTTTTTTGGTGATCATAAACTCTCGGATCTGCTTTTTGACTATGTAGTCTATGGCTTGGGCCACGATCTTGCCGTCAAACTTCTCAGGATGCTTCTCCTGGATGGCTTTGACGAATCTATTCATCTCATCCGGATCATGGTTCTCCTTTTGAGCTTTGGATTGGATAGTCTCTTTGATACGATCTCCAAACTCGCCTGAGATGATACTCATGAGCTCAGGGTCAAATGCTGACTCAGGGGTGACATCTTTGGGCATGCCGATGGCAGTACGAATACTTTCGATAAACTCTACTACCTTGGCATTTTCCGACTTTGCGAGCATGATACCGTCTTCGACTAATTGTTCACTGACGATGTTTGCTCCAGTCTCTATCATATTTACATGATTTTGGACTGAGGACACCACCAGATCGAGTGATGAAGCTGCTTGCTGCGCCATAGTTGGGTGAGCCACGAGCTTGCCCTCAACAAAACCTACGCGAGAGGTAGCTGTGGGCCCATTCCACGGAGCTGGCGAGAGATGAAGCGCAGCAGACACAGCGATAGCGCCGAGTATGTCTGCGCTGGTCTCCCCATCAACTGAGAGGAGATGAATGACGACTTGGACCTCTTTGCGGTATGACTTTGGAAAGAGTGGGCGGATCGTACGATCGATGACACGACCCTTCAATATGGCCTCATCGGTAGGTTTACCTTCGCGCTTTACCCAGCGAGAACCTTTGATGATACCGCCTGCGTAGAGTTTTTCGACAAACTCTACTGAAAGTGGGAAATAGTCAATATCATCACGTGTCTTGCCAATGGTGACTATGGCCAGAAGAGTGGTCTCTCCCCACGTGGCATGGATCGTAACTGTTGATTGACGGGCGAGCTTGCCTGTCGAAAGGGTGAGCGTTTTGCCACCGAGTTGAAGCGACTGTGTGTGCAGTGTGTTCATAAAATATGAGAAAATATAAATAAATAAGTACTAAGATAAACAGAAGACAAATGAGTCGTGTGAGCTAGTTTGTGTCTGCGTAAAAACAAAATTGAGGGAGATTTTAGAAGTTGAACCAGGCACTTAGCTGCTGCTCAAGTGTATTGTTCAAATAATAAACTTCTAAAATCAATTATCACATCATCTCACGTGGCTATTACTTTTTCAAGTCTAGTTTTGTGATCATTGCTTGATATCGGGCATCATTGAGCTTTTGTAAGTATCCGATGATACGACGACGCTTTGCGATGACTTTGAGGAGGCCACGGCGAGAATGATTGTCTTTCTTGTTTTCACCGAGGTGTTCTGAGAGCTTTTGGATCTTTTGAGAAAGGAGTGCTATTTGCACTTCAGGAGAACCTGTGTCGCCTTTGTGTTGGGCGTATTCGTTGATGATAAGATGTTTGTCTTCAGGGAGTGTAATCATAGGTACGAGAGAGATTATACAACACGCTTTAGCTGATTTCCACTACAACTTGTGTCAACCTGTATGAGTCTGATACAATCAGCACCTCTCTCCCTTATGCACGCTCCACACTCTCACCACCAGGCAAATCACACTGCGTTGGTTACTGTTCATTCAAAAAAGCGGTCACACTCTCGGCTCGTGCTGTTTTTGCTCTTTGCGATCGTTATCGTGTCTCTGTTCGTGAGTGCCAACTACTACTTTTATAAAAATATCATCCAGGATCTGCCAAATCCAGAGAAGCTGCGAAACTTCCAATCCACTCCCCTATCCTCACATATATATGATAGAAATGGCACCCTCCTCTACGAAGTCTTTAGCGATCAAAACCGCACTCCCGTAAAGCTGGCTGATCTGCCTGTATATATAGGTCAAGCTTCAGTAGCCATAGAAGACAAGGACTTTTACAAGCACTCAGGGGTTTCGCTCATATCAGGAGTCCTCCGTGCTGCAAAGGAGACATATATCAATAAAACTGGTGTGCAGGGTGGCTCTACGCTCACTCAACAACTGGTAAAGCTCGCACTCCTCACCCCCGAGCGAACCTGGAAGCGAAAGATCAAAGAAATCATATTGGCTATGTCTGTAGAAAAACGGTTCAGTAAAAATGAAATCCTAGAGATGTATCTCAATCAGATACCCTATGGAGGTTCCGCATATGGCATCGAAGAAGCGGCGAACTCATATTTTAATAAAAAGGCAAAGGATCTGAGCATCGCCGAAGCAGCGCTCCTTGCGGGCCTTCCCCAACTGCCAAGTACCTACAATCCCTATGTAAATCCCGATGCTGCGATCAGACGTCGAAACGAGGTGCTTCAGAAGATGAGGGAACAAAACTATATAACTCCAGCCCAATACACCGAGGCATTACAAACTCCCCTTGCCACCAATCTCCAACATGTGGACATCAAGGCCCCACATTTCGTATTTTATGTCAAATCACAACTAGAGGACAAATTTGGATCACAATTTGTGGGTACTGCAGGACTACATATTTACACCACTCTTGATTTGCCCTTACAAGCAAAGGCAGAGGAGATACTGCAAAGCGAACTGGAGCAAGTGAGATATCTGAATGTGGGCAATGCTGCGTCTCTGATCACGCGACCGGTGACTGGCGAGATATTGGCGATGATTGGATCGTATGACTACTTTGCTTCTCCTTCGGGTAGCTTTAATGTCACCACAGCACTCCGACAGCCAGGATCGTCTATAAAGCCTATCAACTATGCCATTGCCCTTGACCGCGGACTGATCACTCCTTCTAGCGTGTTGTTGGACAATGCAACATGTTTCAAGTCGCCCCAACGGCCCTACTGTCCACTCAACTATGATCGAGTTTTTCATGGGCCCATGAAAATCAGATATGCGCTCGCCAACTCAAATAACGTGATTGCAGTGAAGGTGCTTTCGATGAATACCGTCGATAGTTTTATCGCTTCATCATCAGCATTTCTCATCGACTCTTTTCAAGTTGATCCAAGCAGATATGGACTTTCACTCACCCTTGGTGGTGGCGAGGTAAAGATGACAGAGATGGCTCAAGCATTTTCAACGTTTGCAAATCGAGGGAAGCCACGAAATCTCCAATCCATACTCAAGATCACTGATTCAAACGGCAAGGTATTGTATGAGTTTCAGGACCCAAACTATACACTCGATATACATGCACCTCTCGAGATGCCAAACTATCTCGCTATGGGTGGCAAACGTGCCATATCTGAAGAGGCCGCTTATCTTATCTCTCACATCCTCTCAGATGACAATGCGCGCAAAGATGCCTTTGGACGTGGATCTAAACTAAACATCAAAGGATACGTACCCGTCTCAGTCAAAACGGGTACTACTGATGAAAAGAAAGATAACTGGACGATCGGATACACTCCTAACTTTCTCGTGGCAGTGTGGGTCGGCAACAATGACAATACTCCTATGAACCAGCTTCTCGCATCTGGAGTGACTGGGGCTGCTCCTATCTGGAACGGCATCATGACCTCAGTACTTGAAGGTCAACCTGTCCTATATCCCGTCAAACCTGAGGGAGTGGTAGGAAGACGTGTATGCAAAGACGGACGTCTCGAAGGAGCTGATGGAGGCGCCTGTGGTGATACGGAATATGAATACTTTATAGCCGGCACTGAAAATGTGAGAACATCTCGTACCACACGAGGGAAGTTCTGGGTCAACAAGGACACTGATAAACCTGCCAAGGCAGGTGAAGAAAACGCCGAGGAGCGTGAAAAAACAATACTTAAAGACCCCTTCTCGGATGGATGCCTCGACTGTGCCCAATAGTACTTATGCATCTACTCATACTCTACGGTTCATTGACTGGTAATACGCTTCTCGTGTCAGAGCATATGCACGCATTTCTGACAAAAAGAGGACATGCAGTAGACTTGGTGGATCAATCGTTCTGCGAATTTGAAACGCTCAATGCCTATGATTTTGTACTTATAGGCGCATCAACATGGGGCGAAGGTGATCCAAATCCTGCAACTCAGGTATTTATCGAACAGTTAGATGCGCTTGAGAGAATTGAAATGAAACGTGTTGCACTCTTTGGCCTGGGAGATAGTGCATATGAACATTTTTGCGGTGTGGTAGATAAGCTCGAGAGCTCACTTGCTCGTAAACAGATAGTGTTATGTGCACCTTCACTACGACTCGATGGATTTCCCGATGAGGTGATGTGTGACAAAGTAGATGCGTGGCTGGACCGAGATATCTTACCACAATTGTACACAATCGCTGAGTTGCCACTGGCCGACAGCAGTACGAGTGATGCATGATGCAAATCCTTCGGTGCCAAGCGATTTTGCCATGTCCTCAGCGAGTACGCGCATGTAGGCTCCCCCGTTCGCACAACGTACCTTGATGGTCACTTGCTGAACAAGGCGCGGCGTAGATATCTCAACCCACGCATCTACTATCTCGTTTTGGCGAAACTCACCATGAACCTGAGGCACCACTGATTGACACTCATGAGTCAAGTTTTGAAGTGGTACGAACTTTGATTCGATAATCTGTATTGATTCAACCGTGATGGGGTGGGTAGGTATAACGATCTCACCTAGCCTACCCTCGCGTGCCCAATAAAAGAGCGGCTTCCCGTTGACTCGGGTAGACGAGTATGGATGGTAGCGCTGGAGATATGTACCAACATATGGCTGGGCAGCAGCTTCTATCTCTGCTGGAGAGTAATGAGGCGGATCAAAACTTGATACAGTAGGGATACCCATCAAATCGCCCGTATCAGTCTTGATTCCAAATACTACATCAACCAGGTAGACTTTTGAGAAGTGTTCATATTCTCTCCGTTTATTGTTTTCCTCACCCACCAGTAGCAGGAGTACTCCCTCAGCCATGGGGTCAAGTCTGCCCGCGTAACTAATCACTACATCAGTAGTGTTGCGCTTTTGATACTGTCGCACACACTCGAGAGGAGTTTTGCCTCGCGGTTTGTATACAGCGATTGGCATGATTGTGTTACTGTACAAATGGAGCAAGTCGGTGAGTAGCCCATTGAGACAGTGAGATACCCATTTTATCCTTCTCACTCATTTTCGGATTTTTAGAAAGGGATTCAAATACGGAGCGATGAACGGGGTCTACGCCTGACCAATCAATCTCCGGTGAATGTGGGCTGATCGATGCCTCTCCATCTCCATTCCAATCACCTGTCTGAAAATACTGTACACGACAATCTTCTATAACCGCGATGCCATGCGCAAAACCAAAGGGAATCAAGAGCATATCCTCATAGGCTGCATCTGGGTCAGATTTCAACTCATAGGTACAGATCTGTCCAAAGGTGGGAGAGTTTTGACGAATATCAAGCGCAAGATCGATAATGTGTCCGGAAATAAGCCTCAGATATTTATCAAGGTTTGGATTTACCTGTATATGTAGACCTCGTATCGTGCCTGCGCTCGATACACTTTCATTCGCTTGTTGGAAGTGTTTGCCCCTGATGCAGCTCAACTCAGGGCGTGAGGTAAGATGTGACTCGCGCATAATCTCGGTAAAATATCCTCGTTCGTCTACAAATCGCTCTACTCTGACAACCTTTACATCAGGGAGGTGAAGGGGTGATATGGAGAGTATTTTCATAGGTATGAGTACTAAATTGGTGTGTGCCGGGGGGGAGAATCGAACTCCCGACCCAACGCTTATGAAACGTTTGCTCTACCACTGAGCTACTCCGGCAAAACTCACCCAAACTGGCTGAATTTTGGGTACAATAGGATTATATCATGTCAGCACATCTGCTCTCAATCAACATGGTGTCCTATAACACCAAAGATATCACTATTCAGGCGATTCGCAGTATCGATCGATCTCTCAAGAAAAGCTGGATTAGGACCCTTAGTCATTCAGATGTGGAGTTGGTGGTAGTCGATAATGCCTCAACAGATGGTACCTGTGAGGCCATTCACGCAATCCAAGGAGAGCTTTGCTTTGATGTGAAGGTGATCCGTCAGACTGATAACATCGGTTTTGGACGAGGTCACAACCTAGCTGCTTCATCATCAGATGGTGAATATGTACTCCTGATTAATACGGACACCATGATTGTGGAAGACGGTCTCTCAAAACTATTTTCTGTCTATCTCACCTATAACAAGCCAGTCTCATTCGAAACCGCCATCAAGTACGATACTTCTGGGCTTCGACGTCATTTTATAGGCCCCAAACTCCTCAATCCAGACCTTACTCCACAATCATCTGCAGGTGCATACTTTACTATTCCGACCATCATCGGTATGCTCTTTTTATTTGGGGACAGATGGGGTCTGACAAGATCATCCCCTGGTACTGCGACACAAACAGACTGGGTTTCTGGCGCATGTTTCATCTGTAAGAAGGAATATTTTGTTGAGCTGGGTGGCTTTGACTCACAAATATTTATGTATATGGAGGAAGTTGAGCTATTCCATCGTGCAGCAAAAAAAGGGATGACCATATGGTTTGAGCCATCGGCAAGAGTCGTACATATCGGCTCTGCATCAAGTAATAAGTCGTATCCTGTCATACAGCTTTTCCGGGGGTTACTCTACCTGTACAAAACTCACCATTCCCCAAAAGAGTTGGCTTTGGTACAATACCTACTTCAGCTTAAAGCTCGCATAAGTATCATAATCGGAATTGTTTTTGGAAAGCCCTATCTTGTTGAAACATACACTAGGGCTCGTGAGCAATTGTCTTTATAACCTATGAAAAAAATCATTCACTCGTTCGATAGAAATATACTCAGGATATTGACTGTTTTTTTCTTGGTTCTTATACCTCTGTACCCGAAGTTTCCCTTTATACGAATCAATGACACCTATATCTCAGTGCGTCTTGAGGATTTCTATGTTGCCTTTATGGCACTCGTGATGGTGGTACAGATCTATAGAAAGAAGTTTGTCGTGCAATCTACTTTTGCAAAGTATATCCTGCTATTTTGGGCTGCCTGTATGGCATCGTTCCTGTTCAACTACTTCATTTCCCACACGATTATGTTCCGAAACATAGGACTTGCGCATACACTGAGACGTGTCGAGTACATGATACCCTTTTTTGTGGCATATGCTGCTGTGGCCATGGAATTTGCTCAAACTAAGCTTGTTGGCGACCAACAATATAATCAGGTGAGAAAATACTTTAAATATGCCTTGGTGGTGGTGTTTGTCGTATCGTTGTATGCGCTGGGGCAAAAGTTTTCGTCGGTGTTTCAGCCTGTCAGAGACTTTTTTCAGTGGGGATACGAAGCAAAGATCGCAGTCTTATCTCCGGTATCATACTTTTTCTTTCGATTCTTTGACTTTCCCGCGGTCCAGACCATGAACTATGAGTTTGCAAAAGGTGCCCTGCTAAATCTTACTCCATTTGCGCGCGTTTCATCCACCTTTGCAGGACACTACGATCTTGCAGCGTATCTCGTATTTTTTATACCCATCCTTGCATCGTGGATAGCGGTTGGGAGACACCGACTCCGTGCATTTGTAACGTATTCACTTGCCATCCTCGTGCTTATCTTCACTGCATCACGGGTATCGTTTGCAGCGTATATCGTATCCATCGTTGTTTTTTGTATAGCTTCACGACAGATCAAGCTACTTGTTTTTACCACACTCCTTACCCTTGTGCTCATGTACACCAATAGTGATATGACTCAGCGTCTCCAGGATACGTTCAAACAGCGACAGGTATTTGAAAATACCAGAACGGGTGAGGTGACAATCGATCAAAATCTGGCTACCGACACTCTCCCCTCAGGTATCGGAGTATCTATAAATATCAAGGGGACCTCCAAGCCAATTTCTCAAGACAAAGCAGCCCTTGTAGTGTTAAAGAACATTCGAATAGAGCATGAAATAGATGAGGCTAGAAAAGGTGGCGTCACGCTCACTAGACAGCAGGCTGAAAAGATAGTGGGGGACAAGTACAAGGAAATGGCTGATATCATCGTCAAAAGTGTCTATGCTGGAGATACTTCTATGACTACACGTACTCAAGTTGAGTGGCCTCGTGCGTGGAACGCATTCCTCAGAAATCCTCTTCTGGGGACCGGTCCTAGCTCCATCACTGAAAGCACTGATGGGGACTACTTCAGATGGCTCGGTGAAACAGGGCTTCTCGGGACTGGACTCTTTGTATATATACTATGGCTAGTCTTCTCACGTTCGACACGTGTAGCGTTCTCACTCAAGCACTCTACCCGACTACTCTTTTTAGGCTTTTCTGTAGGCATGGTTGCACTGGGGATCAATGCAGTCATGATCGATGTGTTTGAGGCGTCAAAGGTAGCATTTACCTTTTGGACGATGGCAGGCATCGTCATGGCTGCGGCAGATCACCACTTGCACACACAGAGTCGCACCGTCTAGTCTGATATTTTTAGGTATACTCACTCTATGACATCTGTAGTCCGATATCGAATCGTGTTTGCTATGCTCCTGACGCTGTGCATCGTGTTTCGACTCTATAAGATCGATACTCCCCTCATCGAGTACCATAGCTGGAGACAGGCAGATACAGCTGCGGTCGCACGGAACTTCACTCGGTATGGATTTGATCTACTGAAGCCACGATATGACGATCTCTCGTCAGCTCAGTCTGGTATACCAAATCCACTTGGCTATCGCATGGTGGAGTTTCCATTGTATAACGCATGGATTGGATTGTCTCAGCAGCTCATGCCAAGCCTTTCCTTTGTGGCATGGGGACGGCTTATAAGCATCTTCTGCGCATGTGTCATACTCTATTGTACGTATCATTTTGCAGCTGAGTCGGGAGGCGAGGTGGCTGGACTTATTTCCGGACTCGTCTTTGCTACATTCCCTTTTTTTGTATTCTATACCCGAGTTATACTCCCCGAGGTGCCCGCTCTCGCGACTATGATGGTGGCTCTCTATCTGGTACATAAAAAGAACGTGTCACGAGTGTCTCTCGTGACAAGCGCGGTACTTTTTGCACTATCTATACTCATCAAGCCCACTACCATATTTTATGGTGTTGCCTGGGCGTATGGACTCGCGAGGTCCTTCAATCATCAAAAGCCATTCATGAGATTGGCGAAGGTCGGCATCATAGCTATCGTTGCCTGTCTCCCACTCGTTGCATGGAGGATGCATATCCAAAACTTTCCAGAGGGCATCCCTTCCTCAGAGTGGCTTATCGGATATGTAAATGTGGAGGGTGGCTTGAAGCCGATATTTATGCGACCTGCATTTTTTAGATGGATATTGTATGAACGAGTCACGCTTTTGATCATGGGAACTTTTGGCCTCCCACTGCTCCTGGCGGGACTGCTAAAGAAAACTCCCACGCTCCTCCCCGCATCGCTACTCCTATCCACCGTTTTGTATGTGGGCACGTTTCAGGGAGGAAATGTACAGCACGAATATTATCAAATCCTGACGCTTCCTACGATAGCACTGTATGCGGGTCTCGGGGCATCATACCTCTACAACCGTGTACATGGCAGTACAAGGAAATATTTGATGCTTGTAGCTTGTTTTACCCTATTGGGACTTGGGTGGTCGTACTCGTGGGACAGAGTTCATCACTACTACTACTCACTGAGTGATATACCCAAATTTGCAAAAGCAGTGGCGAACTTCGTAAAACCTGATGATCTCATCGTCACTGATACGGGAGGAGACACCACGGTGCTATATGCACTGGACAGAAAAGGCTCCCCCACGATATATGGCGGAGCACAGCAAATGAAGGATGATGGATATACATATGTATTTACGTACAATCACGAGACGGCACGCAACTTGCATAAGGATATTCCAACATCTACGATGCTTATCAATGACGATCGATTCATACTCTTGAAACTATGAGAATCTTGATGCTCACCCCATACCTCCCGTATCCGCCTGCATCGGGTGGGCAGATTCGCACCTACAACCTGCTCAAACATCTCAGTAAGTCCCATGAAGTGCATCTCGTGTGTTTATACAAGCGCGACGAGGAAAAGCAGCATGCAGATCAACTTCGAAACTATTGTAAAAAAGTCTATCTCTGTCGCAGGCCCGAAAAGCCATGGCAGGTCAAAACAATACTCAAGGCTATTTTTGGGAAACTGCCGTTTCTCATCGTGAGAAACTACTCACCAGAGGCAGCTAAAACGGTCAAGGAGCTCCTCGCCTCGCATACCTTTGATGTCATCCATGCGGAAACATTTTATGTCATGCCTCATATACCAGAGACTAAAATACCCATCTTGCTCGTCGAGCAGACCATCGAATATCGTGTATACAAACACTATACGGAATCACGACCATGGTTTATCCACCACCCCCTCAGAATCGACACCTACAAACTCAAGTATTGGGAGCGATTCTACTGGAAAAAAGCATCTCTGGTGGCGGCAGTATCTGAGTCGGATGCGATCGCCATTTCATTCCTTGCACCTGAGGTCATACCCGTAGTTATCCCCAATGGCGCCGGGGACGACATGTTTGAGATGGCGACTCGGAGACATGAGGATAATACCATCGCCACAGCTCCGCATTTGTTATTTTTGGGCAACTATTCCTGGCTTCAAAATATCGAAGCTTCAGATGTGCTCCTGGAAGCTATTTATCCTGAACTAATTCGTCAGCTACCCCATGCGAAGCTCATCATTGCGGGACAAAATATCCCTACTCGATATAAGGCTCTGATGTCTGATAGTATTTCTGTCGTTGATCTGATGCATGCGGATACTGAGGTGGTGAAGAAACTCTATTCACAATCACATATGTTTGTGGCGCCGATTCACGGCCCCGGAGGCACCAGGCTCAAGATCCTTGCTGCGATGGCATCACGTACTCCCATCATCACCACAGCAACAGGTGCTGAGGGACTGTCGTTGATCGATGGGGTTTCATATCTCCGTGCAGAAACAGCAGCAGACTTTGTGAGACAGATCAAGCGACTCGCTCGTGACACCAGTCTACATACAAATCTGACGACCAATGCATTCAAGCTCGCGAGGGAAAAGTACAGCTGGGAGTCAATCACCAAAGATCTGGTCAAAACATATCATCAGTTAACTGCACGAGCAAGCTAATATATATGTCATCTCTGCCACTCCATATAGGTATTGATATATCTCAGGTTGCATATACCGGGACCGGTGTCGCACGTTTCACCCGTGGCCTCATCGATGCAATATTAGAAAGTAAAACAGATCATCGATATACGTTCTTCTTTTCAGGTCTCAACCGGAGACTGGATCCAGAGATCGTCGCACAGATCACACACTCAGGACACACCTCTGTCCGCTGGTATCTCCCCCCGCGCGCGCTGGCATGGCTGTGGAATGAAAGAGGGATGCAATCAATCGGGACTCCTCTACCAGGACAATTTGATGTATGGATCAGCTCAGACTGGACGCAGCCACCTCCACAAATTGCGCACAAAAGAGTTACCATCCTGCATGATATGGTCTATGCACTCTATCCTGACACCGTAGATCCACTCATACTCAATACTCAGACACACCGACTCGAGCGAGTCGCCGTAGAATGCGATCTGATCATCAGCGATAGCAAATCAACTCAGCATGATTTTGAGCAAAAGTTCCCCTCGTTTTCGGGAACGCTGGAAACCTGGTATCCTGGCGTGGGTGATCTCCCACCTGCCGCGTCTACACTTCCCCCTCCCCTTGAAGCAAACAGGTACTTTCTCGCGGTAGGAAAGCTTGAGCCACGCAAAAACTATACAAATCTTATATCAGCATTTGAACAATTTGTTGAGTCTGATGCTCGCTACTCAGCGTACAAGCTGGCAATTGTGGGACCAAATGGCTGGGGAGATCAGCCTCACTCATCAAATCCAAACGTACTGTTGCTTGGACATGTATCAGATGAGGTACTGTCGAGACTCTATGCAGATACAACCGCTCTGGGTATGCCCTCGCTCTATGAGGGATTTGGATACCCTGTGGTCGAGGCCATGAAGAGTGGGTGTCCTGTCATCGCGAGTGATGTTTCCTCACTTGCAGAGTTGATAGCAGATGGTGCAGGTATCGGGGTGAATCCCAATGAGGTGTCCTCCATCTCAGATGCCATGATCAAACTCGCATCTCATCCCGAAGCTCGCACGGAGCTCTCAAAGCGTGGACGTGCCCGTGCCTCACAATACTCCTGGAACGACTATGTTGCCAAGCTGCTAAGTGCGTGCTCGACTGTCTAAGGGCTCGTACCAAAATAATCTATCCACCTATTTTGGTTTACGGCCCTTTGTGTCACATCTCACATATATGTTGTGTTCATAATTATTTTGAGATGTGGCCTAACTCCCCTTGCGCACATGCGTCATTGCGGGCAGGGGCAGGCACAATTGTACTAGTCAATACTATCGGTGACAGAACGGGTGCTCCTGAAGTAAGTCATCTTGAGCGAAGCGCAAGCGGAGTCGAAAGATCCCTGATACATGAGATTCTTCACTCCGTTCAGAATGACCAAATATGAATCGACAACGGATTATACGGAATTCCCTTAATTCGGTTCGTACCCAACTCCCCCTCGTTCACGAATTCATCCCGCTTTGCGGGACGAGGGGGTGATCCCGTCCCGCCATGGCGGGACGGGATGGGGGTGTAGAGATATGTCACACATGGATCTCGGGTCAAGCCCGGGATGACAGATAGGGTAGGATATGGGCCTTGCAGGAGTTTAGGGAATTCCGGATTACACGTATGACACCCATTCATTTTTCCTTTTACATTTTAATTTTTGAATTATGCGTCTCCTTGCAGTTGGGGTATAATTCCAGTACTATCAAGGTCGACCTATAGCTCCTATGAAACTGATATGTATTGACGGCAACGAAGCAAATGTCTCCATGCAAGTGGGAGTATCTGTCTATACACACAATCTCCTGCATGAGTTTAAGAAACACTCGAGTAGAGATTTGAGATTTTGCGTCTATCTCCGCAGTACGCCGCTGTTTCACATGCCCCGCGAGAGCAGCTACTTCCGCTACAAGATCGTATGGGGTCCGAGGGGATGGAATCGCATATTCCTTCCGATCCGACTGATGTATGACTATGCGAAGCAGCGCATACGTAAGCTCCTATTTCTCCCTTCGATATCCTTTCATGCCTTCTTTGCACCCGCACATTATGCTCCCCCCTGGCTGCCACCCGGATGCAAGCTCGTCGTCGCCGTACATGATCTCGCATTTCTCTTTTTTCCAAATGAATTCCTCAAAAAAGATCTGTACAAACTGACCGAGTGGACCTCTCAAGCGGTGTATCACGCTTCAGATATCATAGCGGTATCTGAAAATACGCGCCAAGACGTGCTCAAGCACTACAAAGTAGATTCAAAGTCTGTACATACGATACTCAATGGGTATAGATTCCACAAGATCACCACTCCCGAGATACCCTCGAAGCACTTTATGATCGATGGCAAAAAATACCCCCTCGTCACACGCGAGTATGTGCTCTATGTAGGCACCCTGCAACCGCGAAAGAATATAAAAACCTTACTGTATGCGTTTGCACTCTTTCACAAAGAGCAGCCACAACAACATCTGGTGATCGCTGGAAAAAAGGGGTGGATGTACGAGGAGATATTTGCAACTGCCAAAAAACTTCAAATCGAGCATGTGGTGCATTTTATGGGGTATGTCAGCGAGGTAGATCGCAACAAGCTGTATTCGCATGCGTTGTGCTTTGTACTTCCATCCCTGTATGAAGGCTTTGGCATCCCCCTCCTAGAGGCATTTGCAGCATCCTGTCCCGTCCTCAGTAGCAACAGCTCCTCGCTCCCTGAGGTCGGAGGAAGTGCTCCGCTCTACTTCAAGCCCGACAGTGTCCAAGAGCTCCTGGACAAGTTGCGACTCGTGGAAAAGGATTTCAAACTGACATACAGCATGGTCGAGCGCGGACTGGCCCAAGCACAAAAGTTCTCATGGGAGACCTGTGCCGAGGATACACTGGAGCTATTGCTGAAGTGAATCATCATGAGTAAGACAGGTATTGCTTTGTGTTGTCATTGCGAGCGAAGCGTGGCAATCCCAAGGCATTTGGACTCATATTAGAATTTAGATTATTTGCAGATTGGACATTGTAGATTGTAAATTCGTGTATGTCTCACATATCACTCATCACCACAGACACGATCTCATGGAACTCCCACGTCTCTCATCCCATGCAGTCATGGGAATGGGGAGCCGTGCGCGAAGCCGAAGGCAAGTCAGTAGTTCGATTTGTTTGTTCTAGTCATCCTGAGCAGAGCGAAGGATCCCTTCCATCAGTGACGAATGACGACTGTCAACTGTCGACTCATGACTCTGTTTCAATGACTGACGACTGCCGACTGTCCACTGTCGACTCAGTCTTTCAGATGACCCTCCATCCGATCCCCCACACAGGATACTCCATCGGGTACATCCCAAAATCATCCTGGCCCACCACTGAGTTTCTCCGCTATCTCAAAGGGTACTGCCACACACATCACATCTTGTTTGTAAAGTTCGAGCCGGATGTATTGCAAAATGCAAAATCTAAAGCGCAGATTGAAGGTTTGCAAGAGTCCTCACATCCATTGTTCACGTCGTGGAATCAAGTGCTGGATATTTCAAAGTCCGAAGATGAGCTCCTCGCCGCGATGCATCCGAAGACAAGGTACAACATCAAACTTGCAGCAAAGAAGGGGGTGACGGTGGCTGATATGAGTACTGATGAGGGATATGCGATCTTTGAAAAGCTCTACTTTGACACGACCAAGCGTCAAGGTTATCGTGGTCACCTCCCTGCGTATCATAGGAATATATGGAAACACCTTAAGGTTGAGAGTCATGAGCAGGATCAGCCACAAGCCACAAACTGCAAGCTGCAAGAATCAACAGATAGTCACCGGTCGGCAGTCGACAGTCTTGATTCGATTGTCATCCCGGCGAATGCCGGGATCTCAAATCCTGACACTTTGGATCCTCGCGTCCGCGAGGATGACTTAGATATTCGAAATTCGAAATTAGATATTTCCTCCTCTCCTGTCATTCCTGCAGACGAATCTCTCGCGGCTGGCAGCTCGAAGCTCGAGGCTCACATCCTCATCGCCTCGTACCAAGGCGAGCCCCTGGCAGCCTTCCAGGTCTGGCACTTCAAAGACACGATCTACTACACGTATGGCGGCTCCAGTGAAAAGCATCGGAACCTGATGGCTGCAAATCTCCTCATGTGGGAGACCATGCGCCTCGGCCGGAGCCTCGGCGCCCGCACTCTCGACATGTGGGGCAGTCTCCCTCCAGATCATGATGACTCTGATCCGTGGGCAGGATTTACCCGGTTTAAGTCAGGCTATGGGACAGAGTTTGTGCAGTATGCAGGCAGCTACGACCTCCCGTCCAATATACCTCTCTACCACGTCTATAACCTCGTCCAATCAATCCGCAACAGGCTCCTCTAATGCCTATTTGCCTTGACAAATCTCTCTCTCTGAGAAAATGTGGAATGGCTCTAAGAACAGAACAGTCTTTACAAGTTCGTAAAAAATCTCTCGATGGGAAGAATATTTTTTCGCTTCAAGCGGCAGCCTCTATTGATAGTGGTGTACCTGATAACAAAGCTGCAGACCTGATATGTGCGTCAGTTTTTAGCAGTTGCTCGAAATGCAAGCATAATAGTCGTAATTTTCGATATAGACCTGATGAACCTAATCCTTCTTCGTCTAGTCCTATAGCTTCTGATACGGGGCCTCATCTCTGCAACCCTACTGTTAATGTCGACATAGGGATTCCGGCAGAAGGTGTAGATAAAAAGCCAGTGAATATATTCGTGTCTAGTCAGTATCCAAATGTTAATCCATCCAGGAAAGCAATTTGCCTACAAGGTCCCGCAATTACTCGTTCAGAAAAGGATATTAGTGCTATTAGTAATGAATTGGAAAGAGTCAAATGTGCAATTCCTCCCACTTGCCCATTAATCAAGGAAGGTATTCGGATTCTTCAAGTAGAGTTTGATCAGGGTCCTGTCTCACCTTCTAACTCTCCCACGACAGCCTAACTCAAACTATCAGGGCAAGGATACTATAGCTTATCTTCGAATTGGGTGAACTTCTGCAGTATCTCAAGAATACCGCCTGGGTATGACCACATGCTATCCTTTCGGTTAACAATGTCGATGAGCTGAGCGATAGGAAACCAAAAGATCCTCTGTATCTCCTGCTTCTCGAAGCGAATATCTCCTATCTCAATAGGAGAATTATAAAGATACCGATATTGGTATTCAAATGTATGTGCACTCTTATATATTCCGATATGTTTTAGGCCTAAGAGCGTTGTACGTATCCCTAGCTCTTCATTCAACTCTGAAACTACTGCGGTCTCAATGGATTGGTCAGCAGTCACATGACCTCCAAAAAAACACTCGAGCATACCTGGATTTGAGTCCTTGAGTAGAGACCTCTCTTGACAAAGGATTTGCTGGTGGGAAGGGTCCATCACCAGGATGTGGACAGTCTGATGCCATATGTGATCACGGTGAGCCGCTTCGCGGCTCACCGGTGCTATTGGCTGATTATTTTCATCTACACAAAGTAGAAGCTCATCAGGGTTTATCATTTTGATTTATCTTGGTTCTTTGCAGGAAGCAAGGCCTTTTTGAGTATATCCTCTATCCGATCCACAAAGGTGAACTCGATCTCCTGCTTTACCTTTTCTGGCACATCCTCGTCATAATCCTTCTTGTTCTCCTTGGGCAGGAGGATACGCTTGATGCCTGATCGGTGTGCAGCGATGACCTTTTCTTTGACTCCACCTATGGGTGTGATACGACCGCGGAGCGTCATCTCTCCTGTCATCGCGAGATACTTGTCTACCGGGCGCTTGGTGAGCGCTGAGACGAGAGCCGTGGTGATCGCACCTCCTGCTGAGGGGCCATCCTTTGGTGTCGCACCCTCTGGCACGTGGACATGGATGTCGATCTTGCTAAACAGATCCTTTGACAGATCAAAGTCTATGTAGTGCGATCGTACATACGAGAGCGCCGCTTGACAGGACTCCTTCATCACGTCGCCGAGGTTACCGGTGAGCGTGAGTACGCCTTTGCCTGGCATCGTGGTGACTTCGATAAATAGTATGTCGCCACCTGCCTGCGTCCAGGCGAGACCGGTGGAGATGCCTATATAGTCCGCGTCCTCGATCATCTGCGCTGAGTAGCGCGGGATGCCGAGATACTTTTGCAAGTCAGCCTGTGCTACCTCAACTGGAAACTTTAACGTCTTATCCTCCACTATCTTGCGCGCGATCTTGCGCATCACATGCGCGATCTCTCGCTCGAGGTTACGCACTCCGGCCTCACGCGTATATTTGCGGATGATCTCGCGGGTCGCTTCCTCTTTCATCTCGACCTGACCCGGCTTTAGGGCATGAGCTGCCGTTTGCTTCGTGATCAGATAGTTTTTTGCGATGTTGTACTTTTCATCCTCTGTATATCCAGCAAAGTGGATGATCTCGAGACGATCCAGAAGCGCTGCGGGGATCGTATCGAGCTGGTTGGCTGTCGTGACAAAGAATACCTCTGACATGTCAAAGGGCAGCTCGAGGTAGTGATCTTCAAACGCATTGTTTTGCTCAGGATCCAGCAGCTCGAGGAGCGCTGATGCGGGATCGCCACGATAGTCGTTGCCGAGCTTGTCTACCTCATCGAGCATAAAGACAGGGTTGCGTACTCCTGCCTGCTTGATAGCCTTGATAAAGCGTCCGGGCATCGATCCTACATAGGTACGACGATGACCGCGTATCTCCGCCTCATCTCGTACGCCACCGAGGGACACTTTGACAAACTTCGTGTTTAGTGCTTTGGCGATGGACTTGCCGAGAGACGTTTTACCCACGCCTGGTGGTCCGACAAAACAGAGGATGTTGGGCTGCTTTTCCTTTGGTATGAGTGAGTCTTGCTTGATGGGAGTCGCTTTTTTCTTTTTCACCTTTTGCTCTTCTGCAGTAGGCTTTACATCCGCGTCCTCGCTTGCATTTTGAGCCTGGAGCTTTAGCACTGCGAGATACTCGAGGATGCGCTCTTTGACTTTCTTTAGGCCATAGTGATCCTCATCGAGGACCTTTTCTGCATAGGCGATATCGATGTTTTGGGGCGCTCTCGTGCTCCAGGGAAGCTCAACGACGGTCTCGATATAGCTGCGGAGTGAGGATGCTTCGGGGTTGAACTGAGACATACTCTCCAGACGCTTCAGCTCTTTTTCGATCTTGGACTGCACGTCTGGAGGCATCTTTGCATCGCGGATCTTTTCTTTGAGATCACGCGTGTCTTTTTCTCCTCCTCCCTTGGACCCACCTAGTTCCTCCTCGATCGTCTTCATCTTTTCTCTGAGGATATTCTCACGCATCGTGTCATCGATCTTGTCGCTCGTTTTCTTGGAGATGTTGTGCTCGATCTCGAGTACGCTGATCTCCTCAGCGAGCTTTTGGGATAGTTGCTTGAGCCGATCTTTGAGATTGTTTATCTGAAATATGCGCAGCCTCTCCGAGAGCTTCATATCCAGCACCGTCAGTACTTGGTATGAAAAGGTGTACGCATTGTTTATATACAGTACATTGATGAGAAAGTTCAGATCGAGGGTCTTGCCCATGTTGATACAGCGCTTGAGTTCACCCGCGATGTGGTGCACAAGTGCCTGCGTCTCTGCATCATCTGAGACCACCTCATCCACACGGATGACCTGTCCGAGGAGGTAGGGATCAGATTGGACGAGATTTACAAGGGTGACCTTTTCGACTCCCTTCACGAGGATCTGTGTCTCACCTTTGTCCCCTGGATTCACGCGCTCTATAGTCGCGATGACTCCCATGGGGAAAAGATCTGCGAGCTCTGGCTGATCTTTGGATGACTTTTGTGTCACTACGAGGATACGATTGTCTGTCTGGATAGCCTGCTGGAGTGCAGCGACGCTACGGGGTCTCCCGACTACGAGCACCGACTCGCATGAGGGCATGACTACGGTATCGAGGACGGGGAGCACAGGATAGAACGGTTGAGCGGAAACAGGTTTGATATCTGTCATAGATTAGCAGTGTACACAGAACTTTGCTAGATGTCAATGAGTTGGCACAAAGTAACCTGGTGATATTGTTAAAGAAAACAAATATGAATCTTGTAGCGGGATTGTATGTAAACTATCCGAACAATGTCACATTTGTATTCTTGAATTCCCTTGAGCGCTCAGTTGAAAGTGTAGATATCTAATGTCTCCGCTCACATAAATTTGCTCTTTGATCAGACTTACTCGGATCAATGATGATTTCTACGCTAGACATTGTTGAAAATGTTGAATCTATCATTCTCAGACATAGCCTGTGCATGGAATATTGTTAGCGGGACTGGACCTTCTGTCTTACAACCAGACTGCTTATCACCAATCTGAACTCTAGGAGTAAAAAGATCCCTTGGTAAGCTCTTAGAGTACTCGAATACTCTGCCTATAAACGAGTTTTGCGAACCCGTATCTCGAGATATTACTGAGTTATAGAGGGGGCCATATTCACTTTCAAACATTTCAGGTGGACATGGAACATCCGCTAGTGCCTGGAAATCCGGAAGTGACTCACTAAGCCACGGGGGTATATTTCTGTATGCCTGCCCATATGCTAGCAAAGCAGCAAGCTCTGCAGTGAACATGGGGGCTAGTGGTGTCAATAAGCCAGACTTATCAGCAAACTCAGTGATACCTGCATATTGTCGGACCTGTCGTCTAAACCGAACACTATCACGATTTGGCGCAAGGTAAGTATCGAGCGCATTCAAGGTGTCACCAAAGCCCCTCTCACTGACACATGCCGCATTTAACAATGCTTTTTTTGGACCTGCATCATTATGTTTTCCAAACATGTCGCGTTGTAAGGCATAGAAGAATTCTGCAGTAGATGTTTTATTATTCCTGGATCCAACTGCCTGGTTAACGGCATGTGCCTCGACTAAGTATTCTTTAGTTGCGCGTGGATCAGTAAGAACTCCAATTGTGTGAAGTGCTAACTCATCTGTAAATCCTGGAACGAGTGCTTCCATAGTTGGCTGCAACTGTTTGCCTCCTGGAGGCGTAAACACATATGGGTTTTCTTGTAACAGCTTTTGCATTGAAGGCCATGAGAAGACTTGGCCATCAATAAGCCGCTCGGCTGGGAGTTCGTGTAAAAGTGCCTTTACATGCCAATCCATGTTAGCGTTCTTCAATGCGTCAAAAATCTCTCTGTTCTCCTGACTTAATCTGCTCATACGTATATAGTTAAATATTAAGATTAAAAATGACAACTCCGTTCAAATATGCATCAACGAGATATTTTGAAATAATACCAGTATGTTGGGTTGAAGGGATATGTGGTGTCAATCATACCAAGTAGAAAAATATATGATTTATCAGTAAAATTTAAGGCTTTAGGGATATGTATAGCTTCTGGGGCCATTTTTATTTATTATTTATACTTATAATATAATACCAGATTATACATCAGGTTCAAAAATAATCTATATATTTATGAAAGTTGTACTATAGGATTATAAAGTTCAAAACGTAGCCTTCATGCACATTCCACTTCCGCGAAATGAGAAATAAAGCCGGTTCAGTAGTAAACGTGAGAGAGATCGGGATTTGGCTGGAGTGTACCTCCGCTGTCATCGATACAGGTGTTCTAATACCGATAGATCCACAAGGCGCTCGTGCATGTAGAGCGGAGTATCGGCGGGGAGGTGGGTGATGGCCTCGTGATACGGCACGCTCTCCTTCTTCTCATAGATGATACCGAGGGGGAAGCGCTCATGGGTCGACTCCATAGAGAGCTTTAGCGCGTCATCGAGGGATGCAGTATCTCGTGCAAGATCCAGGTATGTGACTCGCTCAAAGAAATAGTGATAGGTATTCAATTTGTTAAACGTCACACACGGCTGGAGGATATTCACGAGGGAAAATCCCTTGTGCTGCATGGCCGCCTTTATCATATCGGCGACATGGCGAGAGTTGTTTGCAAATGTCTGAGCCACAAATGTAGCACCTTGGGTGAGTGCGAGTGCGAGTGGATTCACGGGTACCTCAATACTACCCTGGGGAGTAGACTTCGTTCGCGTACCTTGGTTCGTCGTCGGCGCCGTCTGACCGGTCGTGAGTCCATAGACCATATTGTCATGCGCAATGACCGTGATGTCATGATTTCCCCGACACGCGTGGAGGAAATGATTGCCCCCTTCGCCGTAGATCGCTCCATCTCCCCCGATTGCAAGTACAGGACGCGTATGGTGGCCGAGCTTCATCCCAATCGCTGAGGAGATACACCTACCATGAAGTGTATGCATGCTGTTTGCATGCAGGAAGTCGTTCATGTTGCCTGCACAGCCGATATCAAATGCGACTAATATATCGGCGGGACCCAGACTCTGCTCGCTGAGTGCGAGCTTGATCGCGCGCACGATCCCCCAGTCACCACAACCTGCGCACCAGGTAGGCGTGTAGCCGGAGAGGTCTTTGAATAGGTTTGCTGGTGTTGGATTCATAGTTTGTTGCATAAATCATAAGTCTAGGCTACTGTCATCCCGTGCTACGACACGGGATCTACGCATTTGTGCTATTGCAGTGACCTGGATCCCGATTTTCATCGGGATGACAGAAGAGTCAGGATTCAATGCCTCACACACCTTTACTGCCCATTGGATCCCCGCCTCCGCGGGGATGACAGAAACAACATATTGATTTGTGTTCATGATATGGATGTGAATCGAATGACAATATCTTCGATGAGTAGCGGGCGACCGTCGTACTTCAGTATACAGTCATCCTTTGAGCGACCAATATCAATCCCCAGCTCTCCGCGGAGTAAGGTACCCAGCTGCGCCTCGCTGTTATTTTCAACCAGTATATACCGCTTCAGAGGATCAAAGAGATCACGGACTTTGGATGAGAGTGGATATACATGGGTAAAGTGCATGACGCCGACGTGGACATCGCGCCGCGCGAGCTCCGCGTGCGCGGCGCATACTACAGACTTCGTCCCACCCCAGCACACGAGCACAATCGGAGCTGACGAATCTCCATACATATGTGGCATCTCAAACCCCAGATAGCGCTCGCCAAGATAGTCCTGATCTCCGAGATAGACGTGTCTTTTGCGTGCACGTTTATCCGACTGTTTCACCACCTCACTCGCTACCTCAGTCGTATGAGTATCCTCAAGATGTTCGTATGAGTTGGCTTGCCAGTGGTGGGGAGATTGCACTCCCGGGATGAGCAACTCACTGATCCCATCTGAAGAATCTCTATACCTCAGATAGGGACTTTGACTCGTCTGCGATACGATTTTGCCCCTATTTGGTACATATTCAGTTTGGATCTTGCGGACGATCTCGAGGTCCACACTCTCATGGGACTCACTCAGGAGTTTGTCTGACAGGATGATGACGGGAGTCTGGTAGATATCGGCCAGATCATAAGCTTTGGTCGTGAGCTCGATCATCTCTCGTACATCGCCCGGAGCCAGGACGATCTTGGGGAACTCGCCGTGTCCCGCATGCACCGCACAGAGCAGGTCAGCCTGTGCAGTCCAGGTGGGGAGCCCCGTCGCAGGTCCGGGACGTTGGGCGATAAATATCACGATAGGTATCTCTGCGATCCCCGCATAGCTCACTCCCTCGACCATAAGGGAGAATCCTCCCCCAGAGGTACCCGTCGCTGTCCGCACACCGGTGAATGAAAATCCAAGAGCCTGATTGATCGCTGATATCTCATCCTCCACATGGCGTACGACCATGCCGGTCTTTGGCTGCCATGCGGCGAGCGTTGCTAGTACCGATGATGCAGGGCTCATGGGATATGCTGTGTATGCTCCAACCCCTGCCATCACTGATGCATACGAAAATGCGTCATTCCCCGTCATCACGAGCTTTTCCTTTTTATTTGCAATCGGTTTCAGGCGGTTTTGTAGTGCTTCAAAACCACTTTTGAATTTTACATTTTGAATTTTGAATTGATTCATGTGTTCAAACCCTTCCTTCGCCAATGCCTCGTTAAAGTCTATGACTCCCTGACCCTTTTTTGCAAAGTCTTCGATGATCATCTCTTGCACCTGTGTGAAGTCCCATCCAAGGAGTGCATAGGTGGCGCCAACTGATACCGTGTTTACCATCACTTGGTAGGCTTTGTGTTTGAGCTTTATAGCCCGATAGGGCATGGGGATGGCGATGAAGTCGCCACTGACTTTCACTTCTTCATCATCGTAGAGCACGATCGAGTCAGGAGTCAGTCGATCTTTATCACGATCAAAACTATCCTGTCGGAGCGCGATCAGGAGGTCTATGTCATGCTTGAGCGTAGAGACAGGGGTGTCTGATATGATCAGCTCATGAGACGTAAATCCTCCGCGTATCAGAGAAGGAAACTCACTGTAATCAAACGCGTAAAAACCCTGTCTGGTACAGAGACGGGTGAATGCATAGCCGATGGATGTGATACCAAATCCCGCTTCACCCGAGAGCTTCCACGTATAGTGCATAGATGGATCATTGTAGTGAATCCTTTGTACAAAATCCAATGTGGTTCTCGTACCTATTCAACTTTTACCAGCATATCTGTCCCTCATCTCCTCGAACGAGGAGATCCAAAGGCATGTATTCTTGTACATTGGATTCTCGCGTACGCGAGAATGACCGAATCAGCGGACAACACCGAGAAATGTTGAATAAGTACAGGTTCTCTATCTTGCAATATATGTGAGACACTCCTCCAAAACTCCATTTGGCACCACGGGTATGGTACTGTTTTTCAAACTGCTGATGTCGTACCACTCAAGAAAGCCACTTTTCGCATCATCAAAAAATGGTATTTTCTCCATTTGGTAAAAGGCTGGATCAACAAATCTCGCACTAAAGATAAACACATACTCATGAGTCAACACTCCATCATGTTTGAAAATATTTTCGATCATTGTCAGCTGTCTGACATCTTGTGCCTCCACGCCCAGTTCCTCGCGTATCTCTCGCTTGGCTGTATCTATCGCATACTCTCCATACTCTATGTGGCCTCCTGGTGGGCGGATAAACTTTGACCCTGTTTTGGTCTGCGCTTCGAATAAAAGGACTTTCCCCTCATGGAAGAAGAGACACATGGATTTGGCGACAAAAGTAGGACGAGACATAGGATGGTGTATAGCTTATAACGTATAACGTATAGCGAGTAACAAGTATAACAAAATACTTATGACTGAGGACTGTTGACTTACGACTTTTTTTCTATCGCTTTTTGTATCGCCTCCAGTGGCATGAGAGCACACTTGAGTCGGACTGGAGAGATCGAGATCGCGAGGAGCTTTAGCACATCATCTGCGGTCATGCGCTGAACTTCTTCGATAGTTTTCCCTTTTACCATTTCAGTCAACATCGATGCGCTTGCGGTTGAGAGTGCGCAGCCGATCTCCTCGAAGGATATCTCGCGGATATGTCCATCATGGATAAGCGCTTTGACTTGGATCTGGTCACCGCATGAGGGGTTGTCCATGTCAGAGGCCGCGTTGTAGGAGATGTTTGGGTCAAACTTTGAGTTGCGTGGATGACGGTAGTGATCCATGATCTCATCTGTGTATGCATTCATAGAAATGATTGACAAATACTTGTTAATCCATCTGCGAACGAATCGATATCCGAAGTACTATTATAGACGCCAAAACTCACTCTGCAACTCGCAGGGATGCGAAGATGCGTGTGGAGCGGCTGGGCGCAGTGATGTCCTGCACGCACACAGATGTCCTTTTGACCAAGCAGATCAGCCATATCATGAGGGTGTACGAGAGGCACGGTAAAGCTCGCCACTGCAGTCTTAGACCCTCCAAATTGAGGCTGAATGATCCGGAGCTTAGGCAAATGTTTTGACATGGTATGCTCAAAATACCCGAGCAGCTCTGCATCATGTCTCGCAATCTCGTCAAATCCGATACTCAGGACATATCTGATGGCCTCTGCGAGTCCGATCGCCTCAGCGATAGGTGGCGTGCCTGCCTCAAACTTGTGGGGGAGACCTGAATACGTAGTTTTTTTGATCGATACGCTATGGATCATGTCGCCACCGTATTGATACGGCGGGAGCTGCTCCAGCAGCTCCCGCCTCCCATACAACACCCCTATACCCGTTGGTCCATAGAGCTTGTGTCCAGAAAATACCAGATAGTCACAGCCCAGATCGCCTACATCGACTGGCATATGAGCCACCGCCTGAGCGGCGTCCACGATGCATATGGTAGAAGGGTTGATCTTTTTCACCGTCTGAATGAGTTGCTTTACCGGAAGCACCTCACCAGTGACATTTGACACATAGGGAAACGTACACATCTTCGTTCGCTCATTGATGATGGTCATACATGACTTCACCATATCATCAGTTGGCTCCATCACTACAAACTTTGCATCCCTTCGTAGTGCGAGCTCCTGCCATGGGACAAAGTTACTATGATGCTCGAGCATAGTGCACACGATCTCATCACCCGTATCAATATTTTTTTCAAGTGAAGACGCGAGGAGATTAAGCCCTTCACTTGCTCCCTTCGTGAAAATGATTTCGCCATCTGCGGACGCATGTATAAACGTGGCGACTGTATGACGCGCATTCTCATATGCCATCGATGCCTTGACTGATATCGGATACAGTCCACGATGGATATTGGACGAGTAGTCACGCAGATAGCCCACCACCGCATCGATCACGCACTGTGGCTTGAGTGCCGTAGCTCCCGAGTCTAAATATATAAGGTGGGGAATGGTTTGGTAGATGGGAAAATCTGAACGTCTCATACGCGTTGTGAATTGGTTGATAAAAATTCGACTACTTCAGCAAACTCGATAGACTGTGCACGATGTGATGCAGCGACGTGTTTGCAAAAGTCATATACTTTTTCATAGTCTATGGTCACCTTGTGATGATTCATCTCCAGAAATACAAAAGTCGAGAGCACAGCCATGCGCTTGTTGCCATCAAAGTAGGGATGGAACTTCACAAAGAAAAACAGATAACATGCTGCCTTTTCATAGATTGATTTGTACAGCTCTTGTCCTCCAAAATGTTTTTGAGGGGTCGCGATGATGCTCTCGATTTTACCACTATCTTTGATTTCATATCGAGGAAGTGGATCACCCTGCTCAAGCAGGTATTTGATCAAATCGGCACCCAAAATATCCAACGATTCAGAAGTGAGATAGGAGACGCTATTCGTGGGAGAGCTTACTGAAAAGCTTGCCGTAGCGCTGTATAACCGTACTACTGTGCTTTTTAAGTGTTCGATCAGCTGCCACAGAAACAGACCGCTTGGACGAAGCATTTTTTTTGCGGAGTGAACTGGTAAGTGATACAAATATATTGCGAACCATGGAGTGTAGTATACAGCGCATTCTCAGGCGAATACAAGAGCCATTTATAAAATGCAAAACGAATAGCGAATAATCAAATTGTAGGACTTATGCTATTTCGAAGATCTCAGAACTCATTACGATCCTATCGTTAGCTCCGCCACATGACATCTTGAGCGAAGCGCGAGCGGAGTCGAAAGATCCCTGATATATGAGATTCTTCTTCCACCACTGCGGGATCAGAATGACCTGACACAATCGACATCGAATATGTTAGTTATTGCAAACTAACAAACTCCGGCACAAGGACTTTGACACGTGATCGTAAGTCCTCGACAAATCCTTCGACGATGAGCTTCTTCGCATTGGACTCCTGAAGTCCTCGCGTCATCATGTAGTGGATCGACTCCTTGTTCACGGTGCCCGTCGTGGAGCCATGCGTACAAAATACATCGGGAGATAGGATCTCGAGATTTGGTTCGCTTGTGACTCGTGCCTGTGGAGAAAGAATGAGATTTTGGTTCTTCTGATATGCATGAGATCCATTGCAGTTTCTCTCTATGCGGATAAGTCCAGAGTAGTCCAACGATGATCTTCCGTCAAACACTCCTTTGATAAGGAGCTCTGAGTAACCTCCCGGGACGGTATGGTGCTGGACTGTTTTTACAACGTACTTTTCAGCTTTTTCACCTGTAAAAAGACCAAACAGATATACCTTTGCCTCAGCGTGTGCGATATCAAATACCAGCTCACCTGAGATATTGTGGAAATAAAATACATGGATCCCTGCAGTCGCTATCGATTGTGTGTATTGGCCGGGAGTGGTGATGTAAGTGAACTGGTTCATGGGTTAGTGCTTTCCGTCATCCCCTCGCACGAGGGGATCCAAAGGCATGAATTTCTGTACGTTGGATTCTCGCGCTCGCGAGAATGACAGGCATCATTCATTTTCAATTATCAACTATCAATTCTCAATTATTAATTCTTCATTATTCATTATTAATTACCCATCACCCCACGCTTCCTTCCATTTCTAAATTTATGAGTCTATTCAGCTCTATCGAGTATTCCAACGGTATTTCGCGTGTCACCGGTGCGATAAAACCGTTTACGAGTAGACCTTCTGCCTCGACCTTCGTGATCCCTCGCGACATGAGGTAGTGGAGCTTCTCATCGCCGAGTCTCTCGACAGTCGCCTCATGCTGCACCTCCACCTCACTCGTACGGATATCCATCTGCGGATACGTATCCGATCGAGAGCGATCATCCAGGAGCATCGCATCACAGCTGACATAGACTTTGGCATCGATGGCATTTGGCGCGACATGTACCAGACCTCTATAGGAGGTGCGTCCACCATCTTTGCAGATAGACTTTGATACGACGCGTGAGGACGTGCGTGGAGCTAGGTGCAGCATCTTTGCACCCGCATCTTGTATCTGACCAGCAGCAGCAAATGCGATGGAGAGCACCTCTCCTCTCGCACCCTCCCCCATCAAATGTACTGAGGGGTACTTCATCGTGATCTGCGAGCCGAGGTTGCAGTCTATCCACTCCATGTGAGCGCCCGCGTCGGCGCAGGCGCGCTTTGTCACGAGGTTATACACATTTTTACTCCAGTTTTGCACGGTCGTATACCTGCACCGTGCGCCTTTTTTTACAAATATCTCCACGACCGCTGCATGGAGTGAATCAGTAGTATAGATCGGGGCGGTGCACCCCTCCACGTAGTGCACATCAGCACCCTCATCAACGATGATGAGCGTACGTTCAAACTGGCCAAATTTTTCGGAGTTGATACGAAAGTATGCCTGCAGGGGGAGCTTGACCTTTACCCCTTTTGGCACATAGACAAAAGATCCTCCTGACCACACTGCAGAGTTGAGCGCGGCAAACTTGTTGTCAGCACTGGGGATCAGCGTACCAAAATACTCTCGCACGATCTCAGGATACTTCTTCAGTGCGGTATCCATATCACAAAAAAGCACCCCGACTTTACTCAACTCTTTTTGCACACTCTCATAGACCACCTCGCTATCGTACTGCGCGGAGACTCCAGCAAGGTGATTTTTCTCAGCTTGCGGTACGCCGATACGATCGTAGGTGTCTTTGATCTCAGCAGGCAGATCCTCCCAGCTTTTGACGGCGTGATCAGTGGGTTTGAGATAGTAGTACAGATCGTCAAAGTTTATTTTCTCGAGGGAAGGTCCAAATCGCGGCATCTTTTTCTTAGTAAAGATTTCATACGCGCGGAGACGATACTCCAGCATCCACGCAGGCTCATCTTTGATTTGCGAGATCGTGCGCACCACTTCAACGTCCAGGCCCTTGCGGGCTTTGTAGACAGGCTTTTCCGGCATGGAGAAGCCAAAGCGATAGTCGAAGTGTAGATCGTCAGGCATTGTGAGAAAATATCAACAAATTTCAAATTAAATTTCAAGTACAAATAGAAAACTTATTCTTTGAGACTGAGTTTTGATGTTTCTGAGATATCCATTTTGTCTCCTTTAACTTCAAGTTTTAAGTATCCGCAGTTATCTACTGACCACATCTCGCCGAGTGTTTTGTCAGAAAGATATGTGTAGATAGCACGGATAAAACCACCGTGAGTGACAGCAAATACAGTATCATTCGGGTGTTTTTGTGCGATGTCAAACACCACTTCTAGTGCGCGCGAGCGTAGCTCGCGCTGAGACTCCTCATCTGGCACTGCTTTGACATCCAATCTTTCATCTTCTGTCATCAGGCTCCAGTCACAAAACTTCGCCATCATCTCCTCGTGCCGCAAGCCTTGCATGCTCCCTTGTTTTTTCTCGTGCAAGAGTTTGTATTGCTCTGGCAACATATGATGAGTTGCGGCGATGATCTGTGCTGTCTCTTGTGCTCTAGTGAGCGGAGAATGGTAGATCTTTGTGACATCGACTCCCTTGAGAAGGTTGGCGACTTCTTGCGCCTGGGCTCGACCCTGGATGGTCAATACATTTGTATGATCATCTGCATTCCCTTGCACAATTTTTTTGGTATTTTTCACACTTTGTCCGTGACGAACTAGGTAAATTGTAGTCATATGTATATGATATTTGCTCTGTCATTGCGAGCGAAGCGTCGCAATCTCTCTGGTCATGTTTGCAACTTGTAATAGTGTGTTGTCATTGCGAGCGAAGCGTCGCAATCTCCCTGGATATATCAGCAAACAAGAGATTTTTCTCCTTGATCAATCTCTCCTTCCTCGCACGAGAATAATTTTTAATTTGCTTTTCTCTGGTGATCGCATCCACCACAGATCCAAACATCTCTACATAAATGAGTGTACTTACATGATACCTCCTGGTAAAGTCAGAACCTGTCCCTAGCGCGTGCTCAGTCAATCTCCGTACCAGATCATTGGTGACACCAGTATAAAGCACCGAGCGAGTACTGTTCGTCAGAATGTATACAAAATATACGCGACTCATACGAGATTGCGACGATCGTCGCTCGACTCGCTCGCAATGACATCACTTTTTGCTACATTTTCACTTTCACGCTACTAAAAACTTTTGATATCCTTCCCTTTCTATGGATTCGGCAAGGTCGGATCCCCCTTCGGCGAGGAGCAAGCCATCTTTGAGCACGAGTACTCGATCGGGACGGAGGTACTTCAAGATCCGATTGTAGTGAGTGATGACGATGATCGTCTTACCTTTTTTGTGCGCATGCAGGTAGCCTCCGATCGCCTTCATCGCATCCACATCGACTCCCGTATCCACCTCATCATAGATCTGGACAGGTCTATCCAGTATCGCACCCTGGAGCACCTCCATCTTTTTGCGCTCGCCTCCCGAGGCGCCCTCGTTTAGACTGCGTTGTAATAATTCTTCAGAGATGTGCAGCTCTTTGGCGATCGCCTTCGCCTCAGTGCGGATCTGAAGCGCGGATTTTTTTCCTTTGAGCGCGAGCTGGAGGAGCTGGGTGACACGTATGCCTTGGAGCGCGAGGGGGGACTGAAACGAGAGAAATATCCCCGAGTCCGCCCGCTCATTCGCCGCTAGTTCGTTGAGTTCTGTATGTTTCCCCTCATTTTCAATTCTCAATTTTCCATTATCAATTTTGTAAGAGTCGTTTCCCATGATCGTGTGCGCAAGCGTGGACTTGCCAGATCCGTTTGGCCCCATGATCGCATAGACTTGGTCTGACTCAAACGTATAGGTGAAGTCTCTCAGTATCTGCTTTTCACCTATAGATACCGTGAGGTTTTTGATCGCGAGCATAAGTGGGTGCATTGTACTAGAGTCTCATGCGCGGTTCACTGGAGAGGGAGTTCAGATCGATAGATGAAATAGTTCCTGCAGTCTGCATATAGGCAGCCACGCCGATCATCGCGGCATTATCCCCACAAAGATACTTGAGCGGGGGGAAGACAACCGTGCCTCCATGTTTTTTCATCAGTTGTCTGAGGAGGAGCCTGAGCCGCTTGTTTGCGATCACTCCCCCACCGACGGCAAGTGTAGTGATGCCCGTCTGCACGATGGCCTTGTCGAGCTTGCGGATCACGGTGTCAAACACCGCCTCCTGAAAAGAGCTTGCGATCTCGCGCAGTTGCGCCACCGGATCGACTACCATCCCCTTCTCTCCACGGAGAAAATACACGAGGTGCGTCTTCAGACCCGAAAAGCTCATGTCGAGTGTCGGGAGTCCGATCATCGGGCGAGGAAACCTGTAGAAATCCTTATTTCCTACTTCTTTAGCGAGTCGCTCGATGACCGCTCCCCCTGGATAGCCGAGACCGAGCATCTTCGCGGCTTTGTCCAGCGCCTCCCCAGCCGCATCATCCATCGTCTCCCCGAGAATGGAAAAATGATGTTCGCTCTCTCTCAGCTTTGCTCTCTCAGCTTTGCTCTCAGCATTGGGTTCGCCATGCATATTTTCACTTTTGACTTTTGACTTTTGACTTTGCACTATCTGCGTATGTCCCCCCGATATGAGCAGCGAAAGAAATCTATCAGGAATCACGCCGTCTGGATGACCTACGCTGTTTTGGACAAAGGGTGAGTAGAGATGTCCCGCCATATGATTCACAGCAATGAGCGGCTTGCCCCACTCCCGCGCGAGCTCTTTGGCCTTTGCGATGCCTACATCCAGCGCGATCGAGAGACCTGGTCCCTGGGTCACGGCGACAGCGTCGATGTCTTTGATAGAGTAGTATTCTAATGCACCAGGTGATCGATCACTGTCTGTGGCTTGTAGCTCGCCGCTTGCAGCTGTCTTTTCACTACTTGTAGCTCGCAGCTTGGAGCTTGCGGCTATTTTCCTGATCCCATGCAGCTTCTTTAGGGCACGTTTCACCACTGGGGTGATGCGTTTTTCGTGAGCGAGGCGAGCCACACCTGGGTTGATCCCACCCCATATCTTGTGTGAGGTGATCTGAGATGACACTACAGATACGAGTACACGCCTATCTTCTACGATGGCGACCGAGGTCTCATCTGCGCTGGTGTCGATGGAGAGTATGAGCATGATGGGTATTGTACTACGACAGACCCATTGTGTGCGTCAAGGTATTGAAGATTGTATTATACTATGAGATAATAACTCTGCCATTTCTCAAAATACTACCGAGGTGGTGATTGGCAGTATTGCAATAAATATATATGGAAAGTGGTAAAGAACGGCGAGGACCAATACCGAGTGTGTATGATAAGGCAAGGATTCTATCACTGCATACACCATCTGAACTCAGAGATTTTCTTTGTCATCCAATGCACAGATATTCTCCACATATCCAGATTGATCCCAGAACACTAGCTCTTACGTTGGGTCAAATGACAGACAAAAACAATAAACTTATTATTGCACGTCCAGATTTAAAAAGAATGGGACGCATTCCATAATCCAACGCAACGATTCAGTAAGCAGGTAGACTACCTGCCCTATGTCTGAATTGTTTTTATATAAACCCCGTTATCATCGACTCACGCTTGATGATAGAGAAGTGATTGCGCGT
>Ga0194035_1000042_pt1 | contig 78344 bp, 73 predicted proteins | sample JunL2320m_MetaG_FD_148680 | JGI IMG/M metagenome (GOLD analysis project Ga0194035, IMG submission 148680) | Anoxic zone freshwater microbial communities from boreal shield lake in IISD Experimental Lakes Area, Ontario, Canada - Jun2016-L239-20m | ecosystem: Environmental > Aquatic > Freshwater >...
TCAGGGTTGTTCGCAATGTTCACGACCGCAGCGCGTAGCACTGGTCGAACGAGGTGGTATGCCCTGAATCGTCCCGCCACAAGTGCGGTGATCCGGTCAGCTAATGGTCCCTCGCCCATGTTGTCGATCTTGCCGATGTCCCGAGCTTGGCCGACCAGGCGATCTATCGCCTCGGTGATCATCGTTTGCGCGTCGCCGAAGTAGCGATACAACGAGCGGATTGAGACGCCGGAATCCTCGGCGACCATCTCGATTGTTGGCACCAAGCGACGAGTGGCAAAGAGCTCTACTACGCATCGAATGGCGGCGTCGCGGTTGTCGTCGCGGCGCGCTGTGCGTCCATCGGACGGGCTGTGTTCACTTGAAGGCACGTCGCATAATACTGAAGGTAATTTATGTTTCGGGAGTCAGAACCTTTGTGAGGGCTCCGCTCAAAACGTCGGCAATGGTGTCGAACTCCAGGCCGCGTCGGTGATGTAACACGTGAATGCTCTCCATCATCAGCAACATGTTGCAGGCTTCTCTGACCGCAACACGTTCGCGTTTGTCGAGGAGCGACAATTCGGGTTCAAACTGCCGGCTGCATTGCAGCATCTTGAGGCGCAGGCTTCTATCGGCGGCCCCCACCAATTCGTTCTCGGTGGGGTAGAGCGCTGCGGAGGCGCGAAGGGATCCGGCGACATTTTTGTATACCTGAATTCGTGAGGTCACAATCGCGTCGATGCGTGTGGCGAGCGGCCCCACGCCGATGTTGTCGATGGCTCCGAGCTTGTACGCCTCCCGAGTCACAAGGGCTATTGCCTGGCGAACCATCGTTTGGCGATCTTCGAAGTATCGGTACAACGACCGCGGTGAGAGGCCAGAACGTTTGGCTACTTCCTCAATCGACGGCACGAGCAGGCCCTCATCGAACAGGCATTTCGCAGTTCTGAGCGCGAGCAAAATGTTGTCGTCGCGTCGTTCGGTGCGGCCGTCGGAATGGCTGCTCTGAGAAAGGGACGACATCCGCGAACTATACAGCAGCCAGAATTCTCGTGAGTCCGTACTTGATTGCGTCGATGGCCGCTTCGGGAGGCAGCGACCTCCAGCGCATGAGGACGTCGACGAACTCCATCGAGGTGAGCGCGTGACCACAGTCGATGGCATAGCCCCGGTCGGATTCGTTCAGGAGGAGTAACTCCTGTCCAAACTGGTTCTCGAACTGCGCAAGCATTTCGGCTCGGATTGCTACGCCTGCTTGATCGATGTCAGCTGAGTGGATCATCCGGGCAACGTTGGCGAGGAATACACCTTTCACCAATTCGTAGATGGTGACTCGCGCCCGAGCGAAGGCATCGATGCGGTCGGCGATCGAAATGCCGGCAGGGTCGAGCAATTGGCCAGCAGCGCGCGCCTCGTTCGCTACGAGTGCCACAACAGCCTCGGTAACTTCACTGATGTCCTTGAAATAGCGGTACATCGATCGGATTGAGAGACCTGCCCTGTCGGCGACTTCTTCGATCGTTGGCAACTTCCTAGTCTCTTCGAACAAGGCTCGGGCCGCGTTGAGTGCCAACCGAACGTTCTGCTCACGACGAGCGGAGCGGCCGTCTATCACTGTTTCATTGGCGGGGCCAAAGACTGCGACTGGCATGTTGGGGAGAATACCGCCGAGCGCCGCCGGACACTACTCTTTGGGGCGGTATTAGTCCTAAATGCCTAGCGACTGAGCAGCGCCTCGCAGCCGGTGCCACCAAGGATCGTGTCGACCGCAGCGCGATCGGCGCCTGTGAGCGCGTTGTACTGCTCGCGCAGCCACACGATGCACTTCTTTTGATACGCGAACGTGCCCTGGCTGTACTCGTTGCCATCGATCACGCACTCGACTGTCTCGGCGCCAGTATCGAAGGCCGCTTCGTTGGCCAACATAAATGGGGCGTAGGTGCGCCCGATCTCGCCCAGTAACTCGATGGTTGTGGGGGCGATGGAGCTGCGATCGTTCCATCCGGCGTCGCCATCGATGGGCCACCACGACAGGTCGTCGGTGCGCTCGACCCAGTTCACAACGCGTGGTGCTCGGTTGATAGCCACCCGCGCCGACTCCGGATCCCAAGCAACCAACTGGCGCAACTGGCCAAAAATACCGAAGTCGCCGCGGCCGGGACGATCGCCAACGAAGAATGCCTGCGAGATGAGGTGACGCTGCATGATGTCGAGCAGGCGCTCATATGACTGCTCGATCGCGGGACGATTTTGCTCGGTGGAGCCCACCAGAGCCATTCGGCTGATCTGGCGATTGGTGATGTACTCCTTGGACATTTTCGCTTGCGCCTCAGACATCTGCTGGTTCATGTCGAGTGGCAGCAAAGAGCCGGCCTTGTGAACGGCGTCGCTGTAATACCAGCGGTAGTGGTACATCTGCTTGGTGACCCACTCGTCGCCGTAATCTTCGATGAGGTAGTCGAGGAACGCCACCACCGGGTCGGTTGGTACCAAGCTGCGCGCCGAGTGCATGGTCTCGAGGCGGGCGATGAGCGGACTCGAGTCGATCTGCACATCGGTGTAGTTGCCGTCGGCGTCAGGGAACGCGATCACCGGAATGAGCTTTACGGGAGCGGCCCCGATGGTGTCCCATTTCGAGTCGCGTGGCACCCACGTAAACGGGATCTGGCGATAGCGCAGAACCGATCGCATCTTGAGTGAGTAGGGCGACCCGTAGCCGCCGCCGAGAATGAGTGGCTTTGCGTTGTCGTTTGGCATGCGGAGTCCTTTAGGGCAGGTCGAGTCGAACCGGGCCGTGGAAAATGTCGCCGTTGAAGAAGATGGCAACTCGGGCCGGGTATGGAATGTCGATGACCAGATCGGTTTCGATGGTCATGTGTTGCGAGGTCCAGCCTTCGGGCATGGTTCGCGGGGCAGTAGAGGTGCCGGGGTCGCGCCGGCCGAGGCTGGCGTCGACCACCTGAGGCATGAGATACCAACCGTGTCCGATATCGATGATCTCAAGCGTGCGACCCGCAGCAAAAAGCACGCGGTGCGACTTGTAGACGGGCAACACCATTGCGCCGTCGAAGCCGGCTTCGGGCTTGCCGCCACGAGCAACCAGTCCGAACGAATGGCCACCAATTTCGACGGTCTCGACTGGCCCATCGACAAGTGCGCCGGGTGGACGCAAGAAGAACGCTGCGTCGTGCTGGCTCAGGCCGACGCCCGATTTGCGAAAGCCCTCGGGGAGCACCAACGCTTCGTACTCTTCGGGCGTGATTGGATCTCGGGTGAGCCACACTCCACGAGTGGCCGAGTCGCTGATTTCGCCGTGATAGGCGAGGCCGCCGAGCGACCAGTTGTTGACCCACGTTGGGTCGCCGCGAAGGAGTTCGATTCGTTCGTCGATGGTTGACATTTGCTTGGTCTACCAGACGATCTTGCCGGTGGACTCAAGCGCACGGCCCTCGGCGCGGACGCCCTTGGCGACCATGTCGGCGGCAACGTCTTTCCACAGCGCGCGTAAGTGGTAGTGCGGAACACGTGGGAACAAGTGATGCAGTGCGTGGTGATCGTGGCCACGAATAAGGAACCGCGAGCCGGGGAACACGGCAACGCGAGTGTCGACATAGCGACCCACTTCGCTGGCGGGGTGATGGGGGTACCACGCAAAGACAAAGAGCAACCACATCACTTGGAGACGGCCGGGAAGCCACCACAACAGCACTGCCTGCCAGCCGAACCCAGTAGCGAACGCCACGATGAGAGCCAGGGTATTGACGGCCCAAAAGCGAAACTGCACGATGCCATCTTTGCGATCGCCTGTGCCGCTCTTGAGCACCTTCGCAGGAATGAACCTGCGCATTGAGGGGACGAGCGCAAACAACGGCAAGAACGTGTTGAGCATCACGAGCCTGACCCACTTTGCAGGCAGCTCGCGCAGTGGCCCTTCGGTGAAGTGATCGGGGTCGCGGTTCGGGTCGTTGGTGAACGCATGGTGACGCATGTGCCCTGGGCGATGCGAGGTAAATGAGATGCCCGTTGGGATCGAGCAGGCCTTACCAATGAGATCTTCGCCCCAACGCGCTGTGGGGTTTTGTCCCCAGATGTTCTTGTGCGTTGCCTCGTGCATTGGCATGTAGAACATCGAGGCCAGAACGGTGTTGATGATCAGGCCCGCCCACAGCGGCAACGCGCCGGTGACGCCCAGCACAATCACGGTGATCCATGCAGCTGCGAACACTGCGAAGGTGAGCACAATGCGCAGCTGAAAGCCACCCCAGTAACGGGCTGCTGCAGCGCTTTCGGCACGCAGCACCAGACGCCGTTCTTCGCTTGCGCTTTCGATCGACGAGTCGTCAGGCGATTCAATTGTCATAGCGAGAGACAATAGTGGCAACGGGGCGCAATGGCTAGGTGGACGCGTTCTGCTTGCGACGGTATGCCGTGAATCGGCCAACGAATTCGGTGCTTTCGTCGGGAGACCATTGCACAGCGGTCCACCCTTTGAGTTCGGTGCAGCGCTGCCGATGCCGCTCGATGGCAGGCGGCAACGGATCGGTGAAGCCCAAGACGCGTAGGCCGTCGAGGCGAACGTAGAGCGGCATCAGTACTGCCTCGGCCAGCGTGGGCTCGGAGCCGACGAGCCAATCGCTCGGGTGAGGCCATTGAGCGATTTCGGCAAGCGCAGCGGAGAGTGCTGCGCACGACTGAGCGATGCGCTCGGGGTCGTAGCCGTAGTAGATGCCGATCATCGGTCGAAAGACGAGTTGATCGATCTGGGCCATGCGTTGGCGCACCTCGGCGCGACCGTTGTCGTCGCTTGGCATGAGCGATGAACCGGCGATGCGTTGTTCCATCCACTCAAGGATCGGCATCGAGTCGGCCAAGTAATCGGGGCCGATACGCAGCATAGGAATCTCGAGGCGTGGGCTGTTGGCGACGAACTCGGAGGGCAACACGAAATCGGGACCGCGCACAGCAAGCGGTGGAACGTTGACGACGTTGTGCTCGATGCCACGCTGTGCGAGGGCGAATGCAACGCGTGTGGCGAATGGGCAGATCCAGTGTCCGTAGAACGAGACGCTCTCGGTGTCGGTGTCGGTGTCGGTGTCGGTGCTCATGGCTTATGACTGCGCGGCCACAGGGCCCCACACTTCGAGATGGTTCACGCGCTCGACACGACGCGTAGTGCGCAGATCGAGCAATGAGTCGAGGCCGGCTTCGGCCAACGTTGCTCGCACGGCAGCCTGACCGTTGGCATCCTGCTGGGCAACGGCATCGTGAAGCCGCTGCATTAACCAGAACCTGTAGGGCATCACGTTGGTCGAGATGGGCATACCGCGCCACGTGAAGTCGACGCGACCAATGCCGCGGCTAGCCGGATCTGGCAGACCGTTGGTGCCGGTGACGAGATCGGGTCGATCGCTCAGCCATGTATTCGCGTGCTGCACGTGAGCCGTGATCTCGGGAAGGTATTCCTCGGACACGTAGCGCATGAGCGCTGTCAACGTTGGTGGTATCGAGTCGTCGGCAAAGAGTTGCGGCGACGCAGTGCCGGCTTCGGGATACTCGCCGTCGTATGGCTCGTATGTGCTCATCCGCTCGACCCAACGACCCACTCGCGGAGCACGTTGCTTCACCAGCATTGCTGGCGCTGGGTCGCGGAACAGGTGCGCCCACATTGCAGCCATCAGCCCGTAATCGCCGAGTGTTGGCACGCCGCCGAGCAGATACGGGCTCACGCCGAGATGGGCGTCGAACAACTCAAGCCATTCGACAAATGCTTCTTCGATGAATGGTGCCGTGTCGGCGTTGACGCCGAAGTTGACGGCCGCTTTGCGCATCCGTCCACTTGAGTGCAAGAAGAACGCAGCGGCCTGCTCTGCGGGCATCGGTGGGAACAAACTGGTGGTGAACTCGTCCTCGAGAAACGCAAGGTTCTGATCGTCGAAGTTCCAGCGGTAATGCATGGCCGGCCGCAGTAGGCCTTCGCCGCCAAATAGTTCGAACACATGGCTCACGGCGAGGTGCCGCGGCGTGGTGGGATACGCGGGGTAGCGAGTAGATGTGGCGCCGCGTTCGAAGTGGTCGATGATGTCGGCGCCGTCTTGGATGAGCCGACCGTCGGGTGTCTCGAGCACCGGAATGATCCAGCGACCCACAACCGGGATCACGTTGGCGGTGTATCGGTCGCTGCTTGGGTGAGCCTCAACGAAATTGATCTGCTGCTTACGCAGATATGAACGCACCTTGCCGGTGTATAACGAACTCGGTGAGCCGTACAGCGTGTAGCGACTGTTGCCTGAGCCAGTGGTCATCGTTGGCCGGGTGTCATATAGAACCAGATCGGGAACTTGCCGCCGCTGTCGCGGATTGCGGCGCGTGCTGCGAGCACGGTGGCGCCTGCTTCGGTGCGGTCGAAGAACCAATCTTCCATTGCGCGGCCACCAGGCAGTGGGCCGTCGACAAGTTCGAGCGCAGCCTCTTCGTAGTAGGTGCGAATGTCGTGACAGACGGCGATGGTGTTGCCGCCGGGCAGGCCGGCTGTGGTCCAGTCTTGGCCGTTTGCGATGGCATGCAGCATGCCCAACGCGTTGGGTACTTCGTCGGCAGACATGACGCGGCCCACTGATGTGACACCGCGCTTGGCGAGCGCTCGGTCATACGCCTTACGCAACCCGCGTGCCTCGTCGACCGACGGTGGAAGGCTGGGGTCGAAGCGTGGCGGAAGGCTGCATGACACCGGCTGATCGTCGGCCTCGATGACCTCGGGATGGTCGACCAACACAGGGCCGGATGTCTCGTTGAGCAAGGCAAATGCGCGAGCGAGAACGTCGTGCTGGAACTCGGCATCGAGCGGACGGCCAAGAGGCCGGCCGAGCGGGAACTCACAGTGAAGGGCGCGTGGGGGAGCGACCTTCACGGCCATTTCGCGAACTGACGACAAGACGATGGTTGCAATGCCAGCGGCTTCGAAGACATGGGCGAGCACACTCACGGTGCGCGTGCAAAGAGGTCAAACGGGCGTGAGGATCACAATGTCGACGCCGTCTTGGCGAAGCGCCGCTGCAGCAGCAGGACCGGTGTCGAGGCGAATGGTGGCCACATCGTCGGGCTGGTTGCCAGCGAACGACACGTGCCGCCGGGCAACAGCGCCGATGACGCCGCGTTGAGCGAGTTCTTCGAGGCGGTCGATGGGGTAGACCACGTTGAGATCCATCTTCACGCCGGTGTGGTCGAAGTTGGGGCTCCAATGACCGAGCACGAGGTCGCGCCGGTTGCTCTCGATGAGTCGGTAGCCCGTGTCGCCAGCGGTGAAGCCTTCGTCGTTGGAGGCGTGCAGCGCTGCCGAGGTCACGATGGCAACGGTGGCTTTCGCAAGTTCGACAGGAGTGACCCACGCCGGATTCGCAAACTCGGGGGCAGGAAGCGTGGCCGAGTGTGCCCGCATCATTTGGTCGCCGTTCATCACATCTCGATTCTGTTGAGTCGTGCAGTGAACCCAAGATAGGTCCACACGAGTTGGTCGCCGTCGATCCGGCGGGTGACTTCGATAGGAAATCCAACGGGGCGCAACACGTGCACACCATCTTCGAATGAGGCAACCACCGTGATCGGGGTGGTGAGATCGAACTCGGCGACATCGTGCACGCCGTTTTCTTCGGTGCCATCGCAACGCATGTCGTGCACGATTCCCGAAGTAGTGGCTCCCGAGCCGGTGATGATGACGCGATTGCCGGCCTGCTCGATGCGCTGGGTTACACCAATGGCTCGATGGTTGGGATCATCGAGACCGCCGGCTTCGATGCTGACCACTTTCCATGTGCCGCGCATGTCGGGCGCACCATCGACGATGGGTTCGGTGCACGTGGCGAGGAACGGTGCTGGCATCTCTTTCCAGCCGCCGGTTGGTGTGTAGGCAACCGGAATTGAGTCGGCGGTGATGCTCATGCAGTGGTTGCTGATAGTGAGACGATCTGGCCCTTCTCGGGGCTGGTGTCGCCTTCGAGCGTGGCGCGGTACACCGCTTCGAGTGCCTCGATGCCTGACGATCGCTCGATGACCATCCATGCTCGGGAGTGATCGAGGAAGTCGGCAAGGGCAGTGCCAACGGTGGTCTCGAAGACTTCGCGACCCCATTCAGTGGAGCGTTTCTTCATCTGTGAGGGGGCGAAGAAAAATGTTGGGGTTGCTCCTGGTAGGTCGCCGAGAGCGCCGCCTGCATCCCAGTGCGTGGCGCCCACTCGGCACGAATACTTCAACTGTTCGCCGAAGTGGTTGTGGACACGGGTGATGACGTCGACGTTGCCAGCCATGTCGACCATGACGGCGGGTTCGCTGCCGTCGAGGGTCTCGATGTCTTCATAGGCAATGACCGTGTCGTAGAGGCCAACGGTGCGAACGAACTCGATATTGCGTGCCGAGGTAAGGCCAACGACGTGCACGCCTCCGCGCGCCTTGAGGCGGTGCGCCAACGCGATTGAAGTTCGGCTCGATGCACTGGTCACGAGAGCAGTGGTGGCTCCAAAGAACTCTTGCTCGCCGAGGAAGTCGTCGGCCAGATACGAGGTGATGAACAAGCCGCGGGCGATGAGGTATTGGCCTTCGGTGTCGGGGTCATAGGCGGGGTCGTTGCCCACAAGGTTGAAGTTGCGATAGGTAGACGCGTGTTTGGCGCGATGTTCGCCGCGGTCGACGAAACCGTCGGTGCTTGGAGACGCGGTCACGACATGGAAATCGGACATCGGGAAAAAGCCGAAATAGCGGCCGCCGACCTCGATGTCGGGGTGCGCCGAGCGGGTGATGCGACCGATGCCCATCACGGGGATCCGGCCCCACGGCGCGTCGGTGGGGAAGAAGCCCCAGTAATCGAGCATGTCACCCGATGCGGCATAGGTGATGTTGTTGGCGGTGATCGCAAACGACTCAAGCTCAAGCAGCACCTGACCATCGGCCAACTCGGCGGGTGGCTCTGTGGCGAGCGAACGGGTGTGGCGGAAATCGGTGCGGTCTACGTCGAAGTTCACGTGGGGGACAGTACAACGATCCGCGATCGTTTGTCATGTCAACTGTCAATTGTTTTGGAGTCTGTGGCATAGTGGATTCGTCCGCCGTCGGGCGGCTGCACTCGATCGGAGAATCATGTCCTCGCACGCGCCTCGCTACGGCACGCCCAATGTCTCGTATGTCCGCACCTGGTTTGGTGGCGCCGACGAAAAGGCGATGTGGGCTCTCAACTTGATGAAGTACCGCGCCATCGCCGACTACCAAGACGGTCGCGATGTCAACATCACTGGCGCCGAGGCCGACATGCTCTACATGCCGGACGGTCCGCTCAATGCGATTGGTGGCCGCGTCATGATGGCCGCCGAAGTTGTGCACCGCTTGCGTGGCGACTCGATTGAGTGGGACATGGTGGCAGTTGCGTTCTACCCGCGCCGCATGGCGATGCTGGAGATGCAGATGCTTCCCGAGTTCATCGACCTGCACGTACATAAAGACGCCGCGATGGATTTCACCATCGTGATGGCCACCATGCCAGCAGCCGACTCGCCGGCCCCGGCCGACTGGTCAGCGCTGTCCGACGGCGACATGCTGTTGCTGCAAGTAGTTGCAGATGCAACTACTGCCGACCTCGCCGAGATGGTGCCATCGCGTCGAATCGGTTTGTACGACGTTGAAGGCGTCATCGTGGGCGACGATCGAGCGTGGATGCAGGCTCGTTGGGACATCATCTCGCGCGACGATGTCGCTACGTTGACGGCAGCGTTTGCGGCTCATGATGATTCGTCGGTGTACGCAATGATTCTCGAGCCTCGGTTCGACGTCATGAACGATCCAGCCCGAGGAGGCAGCCAGTCATGAAGTTCGCAATTGCTTTTTCGAATACTGGCCCGTTTACTCATCCGGCAAAAGCGGTCGCGATGGCGCAAGCCGCCGAGGCTGCTGGCTTCGAGTCGTTGTGGACTGTCGAGCATGTTGTGGTGCCTTCCGAGTACGCCTCGACCTACCCCTATTCACCAACCGGCAAGATGCCTGGCGTCGAAGACTCGCCCATTCCTGATCCGCTGATTTGGCTCACCTATGTGGCCGCAGCCACTACGACCATCAACCTCGCTACGGGCATTTTGATTCTCCCGCAGCGCAACCCAGTGGTGTTGGCTAAAGAGCTCGCCACGCTCGATCACATGTCTGGCGGGCGTTTGCACTTAGGCATTGGCGTGGGCTGGCTCGAAGAAGAGTTCGATGCCATTGGTGTGTCGTTTGCCGATCGAGGCCGCCGCAACGATGAGTACGTGGGTGCAATGCGCGCCTTGTGGACGCAAGACAAGGCTTCGTTTCATGGCGACCATGTGAACTTCGACAACTGCATCTCGCGTCCCCGACCAGTCAACGGAACCGTGCCGATCCATGTGGGTGGCGACACCGATATCGCCGCTCGCCGTGCGGGCCGCCTTGGCGATGGTTTCTTCCCAGCAAAGGGAACTCACGAAGAACTCGCTCGCGTGTTCGACATCGTGCGTGACACGGCGCGTCAACACGGGCGTGACCCCGATGCGATTGAGCTCACCACCGGTGGCGGCGGAGCCTTTGGTCCAAACGCAATCAACGAGGTGCGTGCGTTGGCCGACCTCGGCGTGGCGCGCGTGATCGTGCCGGCGTTCTTGTTTTATAGCGACTCTGTTGCTGGCCTTGCTCGCTACGGCGACGAGATCATCAGCAAAGTCAACTGAGCCTCGGCTACTGAGTTCGGTTAGGCGGGCACCCGACTTGGGGTGCTCGCCATCCAATCGAGCAACGCCGTGTTGAACGCCTCGGGAATGTCTTCCTGCAAGAAGTGCCCTCCGCCCTCGAGGATCACGTGGGGCTGCCCCTTCGCTCCGCGCACTCGTTCCACAAGAGGTATGTAGCCGGTGGGGGCCACCACATCGCGGTCGCTGAAGATGGTCACGAATGGCCGCTCAAATTGCTCAAGCACCTTCCATGCGTGCCAGTTCGGCACCAGCATTGGATTGTCGGGTTTGGTGGGCAATAGCTGGGTGAAGGCGCGACTGCCAATGGTTGTTTCGGGGTCTGGGTAGGGCGCCTTGTAGCCGGCAGTCACCTCTGCCGTGACCGGCGTGACCATCACGCCCGCCAGCAAGGTCCACGGTTCCCATACGGCAGCTTCGCGAGCCATCTTCTGGAATGCGGCGAATGCGCCGCGGGCCACAATTGGTCCGTCGGGCAATGGCTCCGATGGATCGCGCTCTGGGAATCCAGTGTTCGAAAACGAGATGCGTGCGAACCGGTGGGGTTGCTCGGCCACGAGGCGCAAACCGATGATGCCGCCCCAGTCATGCAACACAAAGGTGATGTCGCGCAGGTTCAGTTGATCGAAGAGCGCCGAGCCCAACCATTGCACGTGACGCTCTACTGAGTAGTCGTCGATTTCACTTGGCTTGTCCGAGAGGCCCATGCCTACGAGGTCGACGGCGATGCACCGGTGGCCAGCGTTCACGGCTGCGGTGACTGAGTGTCGCCAGATGTACGACCACGACGGGTTGCCGTGCACGAACACCACCGGAGGTTGATCGCGGGGGCCTTCGTCTATGTAGTGCATGCGAATCATCTGGCCATCGCCGCTCGGCACTTCTACGTAGTGCGACGCGAATGGGTAGTCGGCGAGACCCGCAGTGAGTTCGGCTGCAGAACGCAGGATTTTCATGACGCGCTGTTCGGGTTCTTGCGGAGATTCATTGTCATGTAGCGTGACAATACATTGTCTTGTGACGAAGGGGTAGCTGTGGGGATCAACGAAGAATTTCAAGGTCGTATTGGGCGAACTGTGGCCGAGTCGGTGCCGTCATTCGAAGTCGCGCCGCACCCAGGCGACGACGCGCCCAACGTGGTCATTGTCTTGCTCGATGACACCGGCTTTGCTCAGTTCGGCTGTTTTGGCTCAGACATCGAAACCCCAAATGTCGATGCATTGGCGGCCAACGGTCTGCAGTTCACCAACTTCCACGTCACTCCGCTGTGCTCGCCAACTCGCGCCGCATTGCTTACCGGCCGCGCAAATCACGCCGTGGGTATGCGCTCGGTTTCGAACTTCATCACTGGGTTCCCCAACCAGCTCGGCCACATCTCGAACCATGCAGCCACCGTGGCCGAAGTACTCGGCGACGCCGGCTACGCCACGTTTGCCTTGGGCAAGTGGCACCTCGCGCCAATGGAGCAGTGCTCGGCCGCGGGCCCATTCGATCAGTGGCCGTTGGCTCGTGGCTTCAATCGTTTCTACGGTTTCATGGACGGCGAGACCGACCAGTTCTACCCCGAACTTGTTGCCGACAACCATCCGGTTCACACACCAGGTACTCCCGAAGAGGGCTACCACGTGTCGCAAGATCTGGTCGATCAAGCGCTGAAGATGATCGCCGACTCAAAGGGTGTTCGCCCCGACCGCCCGTTCTTTACTTACCTTGCGTTCGGCGCAACACACGCCCCTCACCAAGCGCCACCCGAGTATTTGGCCAAGTACCGCGGCCGTTACGACGAAGGTTGGGATGTCATCCGCGAGCGTTGGTTCAACAAGCAGATCGAGCGCGGCGTGATCCCGGCGGACACCGTGTTGTCGCCGCGCAACCCCGGCGTGAATGCATGGGCCGATCTTTCCGACAACGAGCGTTTGCTCGCAGCGCGTTTGCAAGAAACCTTCGCTGCGTTCCTCGATCACACCGACGTGCAGATCGGTCGCCTCGTCGAAGGTCTTCGTCGCCTCGGCCAGCTCGACAACACCATCCTCGTGGTGCACGCCGACAACGGTGCCTCGCAAGAGGGTGGCCCGTTCGGCGTCATGCACGAGATGAAGTTCTTCAACGGCATCATCGAGATGCCCGACGAAGCAGTGCAGCGCATCGACACCATTGGCGGCCCAAACAGCCACACCAACTACCCGTGGGGTTGGGCCCAAGTAGGCAACACGCCGTACCGCTGGTACAAGCAGAACACCCACGAGGGCGGTGTGCACGTGCCGATGGTGTTCCATTGGCCAAACGGTGTACCCGCCGAGCAGCGCGGCACCATGCGCGACCAGTTTGTGTTCGTCTCCGATGTTGTGCCAACCGTGTACGACCTCGTTGGGGTTGAGCCGCCGCAGGTTCGTCGCGGCCTCGATCAGTTGCCGGTAACCGGTCATTCGTTTGCTTCGGTCATTGCCAACCCGTCGGCGCCAGCAACCAACACGGTTCAGTACTTCGAGAACATGGGCAGCTTGGCGATTGTGGCTGGCGAGTGGAAGGCCGTGTTCAAGCACACTCCTGGCATCGATCCCGCAACCGAGTCGTGGGAGCTCTATCACCTCTCGATCGATCGCTCAGAGTGCAACGACCTCGCTGCCGGCGATCCCGACAAGCTCGCCGAGATGGTGGCGTTGTGGGATAGCGAAGCCGAGCGCCATGGTGTGTTCCCACTCGACGACCGTGGTCTCGCGTTGTTTGGCGCACGATTCCGCGATCACTCGCCGCACCCCGAGAGCCGTCGCTACGTCTATCGCCCGCCCATGTCGCCGTTGCCATCGCAGGCATCGGCCGCAATCGGCGGCCGCCATGCCGACATCACTGCTCGGGTCAAACTCGCTGCTGGCGACGAGGGTGTGCTCTTCGCTACTGGCACGCAGAACTCCGGCTTGTCGATGTTTGTGCAGAACCAACGCTTGGTGTTCGACTACAACTCGTTTAGCAATCACACCATCGTCGAGTCAGACACTGAGATTCCATTGGGCGACTCCGAGCTCCTCGTGCGGCTTCGCCGTGGCGAAGGAATGCGCGGCAGTATCGAACTGGTAATCAACGGCCGCGTGGCCGGTGGCGCCAATGTCGACATGTACATGCGGATGATCTCGTCGATTGGGCCAAGCATCGGCAGTGACCATGGCTCAAGCGTCTCCGAGCTGTACGCAGCTCCCTATGAGTTCACTGGTGAACTCTACGAAGTGGTGCTGCAGGCAAGCCCCGAGAAGTATGGCGACGCCGCCGAAGCGGCCGGCCGCGCCGAAATGTCGCGTCAGTAATTCTCAGTATTCACGAACTCAAAGAAACAGACAGGATGATCGAAATGTCAGAAGCTGCAACCCCACGACTGATCTCCGACATGCGCGGCGTTCGCTACGGCGAGGTGCTCGCTGTGTTCAAGCGAGAGACCGGCTTCGAGGCCGAGGTCTACGGGACCCAGATGCTCAACGATTGCCCGCAAGAACTGTGGCAGACCCTTGATGCAGACACCATTACCAAAGAGATGGGCGCCATCATGGTCAAGCTCAACGGTCCTCGTCATTGGATGCTCGACGGGTTCGGTCAGAAGGTTGCCGTTGTCGATCCGGTGTTTCGCGAGTTCAACGGTCTCAACATGCGACGCATTGCGCTGCTCGACCTCAGCGAGGGGATCGATGTTGGGCCCTACAAGAATCGTTACGTGAACCGCGGCGCGGTGTTCTTCTTCGATGCCGGCAAGCCTGTGTACGAACTGGTGAGCCCCGAGGGTTTGGCCTACGTGATGCAGGCGTACTGCATCGGCGTCGACCCCACCATGAGCGCCGAGAATCTGAGCACCCTTGGCGATCGCTTGACCATGCCTTCGGGTTGGTCCTATCGCACCCGAATCCTCGAGCGCGAATTAGTCATCGACACCAGCGCCTCCATCGCAACGGTGCTGCAAGACGAATTCGAAAACAGCTACACGCTTCCGAACTGACGCTTGCGCTGCGGGCCACTGAGCCCATCGAGAACTACCATCCGTGCACGCTGCTCACCACAAAGCCGGCGCGTGCGTTGTAGCCGGTCGGTGACAGATGCACGAGGTCGCCAGCAAACCACCGCGCGCCTGCAGAGAATGCTGCCCAGTCGATGACATGCACGCCAGTGATCGCAATGGCAGCGTTAAAGGCTCGCTCGCGTGGTTGGTCAGCGGGGTTCGCCGTGTGCACGTTGACCCACCAAATCGGGTTCGGTCCAATGGCTGCGAGCATGCGGTCGATATGGGTTCTGGCGAGCATTGTGTTGGTGCCCGTCGAGACCACGTCGTTGGTGCCAAGGCCCACTATCCAGGTGATTGTTGGGTCGTTCCAAACCGGGTCAGACGTCTTGATTCTCAGCGCCGTAGCGAGGCCGCCTGGTCGGGTTGTTGTGGAGTAGGTGATGCTGCGTGCTACCTGAGCGTCGTAGCAGATGGGGCCCCACCCATTGTCCCGCAGGCCGCGAATGGTGCGCAGCGCTGCTCCGTAGGTGAGCGAATCGCCAATGACGACAATCGGGCCCTTTGGGCCGGCAGTAAAGGTGTGCGCCACGATTCGTGACGTGCCGATGTTGGTTACGTAGAGACCGTCGCTCGTTGGGGTCGGCACGTACGTGAGGCATCCGATGGGTGCGGTGGGGTGCACGCGAACCGGCGCATTGTTGAGCGGCGCAGCAGTGGTTGTTGCCAGCGGCGTGCCCACGAACCAGCCGGTGATGTCGACCACCACATGCGCGCCTGATGTTGATGCCACGGCAAGGCCGGCGGTAGACACCGACACAACGCCGAGGTTCGCTATATCTTCGCCGCGCTTTTCGTACGTGAGTGCCGGTGTCTGCGGCCGCTCTGTTTGTGCAGCCCAAGCCGTGAGGTAGCCCGATGGGCCAGCCTCGGTAGCGGTGATGTTCGCAGCGACAGCGGCGACCGATCCAACGGTGGTGACGGTGTCGATCGCGATGGCTCCGCCGGCGTACACCCGCACCGCCTCGCGAGTGTCGAGCACTCGCTTCGGAGCTGAGGGAACGAAGAGCCCGTCGGTTGTTACGCGCGCCGATGGTCCGGTGAAGTAGCCAACAACATCGACGACTAGATGACCACCGGCGTTAGAGAACACGGTGAGGCCAGTTGCGCTGACGGGCACGATTTGTGTCGCGGAACGTGTCTGTCTTGGCGCGTCGGTGTTGAGCATTGAGACAAAGGGTCGGATAGTGCGGGCCGGGTATGCGGTCACAAAACCAGCCGCTGGAGCGAGCGCACTGGTGATGGTTACTTCCATCGCCAAAGCGTCAGCAGGTACAGCGGCCGGAAGTGCAACCTCGACGGATCCGTTGAGAGGCAGTGCCGATCCGGCATTGGCTTGCGTGTCGATAGCCCGCACTGGGGCAATGCCTACGAATCTGCCCGAGGCCACTGCTGCACTTGTAAGAAACTCACCCGAGATATCGATCACGATGTGGACGCTGTTCGAGGCAAACAGCGCGAGGTTGCCGTCGACGCCGAGCGACAGCAGCGCTGCGTTGGCTCGAGTTTCGCCCACGAGATAGTTGGCTGTCGAAGCAAGTGGCATCGGATCGCCGGAGGGCCACGCAGTGATGAACCCGGCTCCGGCAGCGTCGGTAACGGTGACAGTGATTGCAACCGCGGTGGCGTCGGCCGTAACGCCGCACTGCCCGCGCACGGCAAGCGACAACGATTCGCCCGCCATTGGTTTGGTGCGTCGGTCTTCGCGGGTGTCGAGCAGGCGGCACGGAGTGAGCGGCCGATAGGCGGCGGTGGCGAGAGCGCTGTCGGCGCTCGCGGTGGTAGGAGACAACGCGGTAGCGCTGAACGTAAGCACCATCGAGATCAACGCGCTGGGGACGAGTTTCACCTCGCGAATTGTATTACCGGCGCTCGTGGCGGTTTGGTCAGCCCTTGCGCCAGCGAGCACGACCACCTGCGTACGGCGTGCCATTGGCCTTCGTCGTGGAGCAGAGATATGACTGACCGTGGTATGTGCCATGAGCGCCAACTGGCGTGCAGAACGCCCCAGGCTTGATGTCGGTTGACGCCGCCGTCGACCCTTGCGTGGCCGGAACGCCCGTTGCAGGAGCCGGGGCGCCGACTGATGATCCACCTGGAACTGCATCAAGCAGCAGCCACCAGTGGACCATTTCATCCTGCGCCACAGCGAGCGTGATCTGTCCCAAGCACACTTGTTTGTGCAGCCGGTTTTCCCACACGTCTTTGTCGCGGGCATTAGCAGGGCCGGTGTAGGGCTCGGGCCACAAGTTGGTGATGTCGTTTGAGCCGCCCAACTCGAGCGGGATGAGGTGGTCAACTTCGTAAGCGCCAGGAGCAGGGTTCGAGATGCCGTATTCGGCAAACACTCTTCGTTTGGTGGCGGCGCTCACATCGCGGACGCTTGCCGAGTAGCCGACAACGCAGATGGTCTCGTGAATGTTGGCCTGGGTCACTCGCGGATCGGCCGCGCCTGGTGACAACGACATGTCTTGGATGACGACGCCTCCGGGCGGCGGCGCTGCTTGGGAGGTTGGCACGGTGACGCCCGCAGGCTCGGTGTAGGTGGTGTCGGTGGAGACGGTGGTGACGGGTGCATCGGTCGTGGCGGGCGCAGGAATCGTCGCCCGCTCCGTGCTCGGCGTGGTAGCCGCCGAAACCGGGGGAGAACTCGCACTGGCCGACTCGTGAACCGCTCGTGCCCCAGAACAGCCAGCCACAACCAGTAGGCCGACAACCGCAATGGCGCGAGCCATGCCGATCGTGTTTCGCTGCCGTTGGTCGTTGGCCATTCGGCACAGTAGCGCTGCGCACCGAAGTGGCAGCGGTAATCAGGTCTCAGCCAGCGGCTACCGCACCGAACAACGAGGCGACATCAGAGAGTGCGTTGCGGTGCGCGGGCATGATCACGGCAGGCGTTGGGTGACTTGAGCCGAGCACCACCGAGATGCGTTGCCAGATGCTTTGCTCGACGCTGTCGGCTGGGGCGTCGCCGTCGATGCGGTGTAGCAGGCCGCAGCTCTGCAAGTAGTTCAACATCGGCACGGTCTCGGTCTCGTAGACCACGAGGCGTCGGCGGGCGATGGTGATGTCGTCGTCGAAGCGACCCCGATGGGTTAACCGGTCGAGTGCAACGTTGCTCGGGATGGCAATCTCTACGGCTATTGGTGGCGAGTTCGACGCCTGCGAAGTGATGGCGACGGCCTGTGCGACGGTTCGGGGGAAACCGTCGAGCACATAGCCGTCGCCGTCGATGCATGACTCAACGAGCGAGATGATCAGTTCGGCTGGCAAGAGATTGCCAGCGTTGATCACCTTCTCAATGGCCGTTCCGAATGGCGTGTGCGCCTCGATTGCCTTGCGCAGCACGTCGCCCGTAGACACGTATTGCACGCCTAAACGTTGAGCGAGTCGAGTTCCTTGGGTGCCTTTTCCGGCACCGGGACGACCCACCAAAAAGATTCGTGGCTGAGCCTGGCTGAGGGGTTGTGAAGCTGTGTCGATTGAGCGGTAATCGTGTGGCACCGGCACCCCATTCGGTCGGCGAAGCGGTGGCGGACGCTTCGAATTGAGCTACTGCTATGGAAGCTCAAGATACGCAGGGTTGTGCTCGAACGATAGGGCACAAAGTCCCATAAGCCGTGTGTCTTTAGGCCGTCACGCTGGTGCTGTCGAGCAATGCTGACCCTGGACGCCTCTACTCGTGGACGTCGCCGTTGGGCATAATCGTCCCGGTGAAATCGGCCCGGTAGAGAAAGGCGCCATCGAGGTTCGCGAGTGTGAGATTCGCCCCGTCGAAATGGCTCTTTGTGAGATCGGCGCCCGAAAGGTTGGCGCCCGTGAGGTCGGCGCCGGTGACCATTGCCGAGGGTAGGGATGCTCCACTCAGGTCGGCACCCACGAGGATTGCGTCGGTGAGGTCGGCCCCAGCGAGTTTGGTGCGATGCAGCTTGGCACCGGTGAGATTCGCTCCAGCCAACTGCACTTCGCTGAGATCGAGTCCGGCGAGATCGAGGCCGGTGAGGTCGGCACCTGGTTCGAGAACACGGCCTTGCACGACGATTGCGTCCACCACAGCCACGGTTGCGCCCGACTGATCGGAGACTGGCGGCGGCACTGTGGTGGGAATCGTTGGCATGGATGACGACGCTGAACTGCAACCGATATTGCTGGCCGCGAGGATCACACAAAGGGCTGCAAGACGGATACGCATGGGGAAAACGTACCGCGGTTGTCAACGGGGTCGGATGGCGGGTGATCGCTCGTGGGCTTTCGTGCTGGGTGTGACCTAAACGATGCGCCTCAGTGATCTGCTCCGTTACGCAGTCGGCCCGAATGTTTCTTAGGTTCATGGCGTGCTCGGAAATGAAACGACAAAACTGCAAGGCGTGCGGTCGAGTCGAGTCCGGCGAACCAGTGTGGCTTTCAGTGCGGCGACTGGTTCGTGGTCGGCCCGCCGCCGGGTGAACGACACGTGGCACTGGCTTGGTGAATTCTCTTCGAGTGCGTTGGCCTACGAGGCGGTGCGATGCCCGATTCGTTTGGCCGCCATCGTCGGACGCCAGCCACAATCAGACCAGTAGGCCCGGCTGCGCCAACGCGATCGGCGCCGATCTGGCTCGATGCGGCGAGGCTGTTGAGCTGTGTCCAGCGATCGTATGCGTCGCTAGTACTCAGGGGCAGCGAGTCGTAGGACGAAGGGTCATTGCGTATTGGCCGAAATATGGCGTCCGAGAGCGACCATCGCCTCATTGACCACAAGGGGCATCGCTGTCAGTCTTTGATGTATAGATGATCAGCTCTTGAGTAGGTCAACGATCACGAAAGGCTCACTTCACAGGCAAGGCGATACGAATCCGGGACCCCTTTCGGCTTCGTGGCGCCACCTGCCCCAACGTTGTGATCCAAATCGTGTGCCACGGCTGGCGGGGGAACGGATTCGTTCGTGAGCTAGCCGCGGCGAAGTTCGGTGTTGGTGTGAGTGGCGTCGCTGGGGGGCTTGCCACTTGCACCGGCACCAATTAATAGCCGGCGATGCGTCCCGCTCCCGAGACTCAAACGGCTCGTTCTACAGGCGGTACGCCGCACTGGCGGTGCCGGAGAACAGCGCAGCCTTGTCGTCGTGACTCATGTCGGCGGCGATGTGCTTGAAGGCATTCCACAGGGAGACGTAGCTGCAGCTCATTCGGTCGACCGGAAAGTTCGACTCGAACATGCATCGCTGTGGTCCGAACTGATCGATTGCATATCGAATTGGATCGCCCCACGCATGCACCAAATCGTGGCTGGTCGGGGGAGTGGCGTGGCTCTCAAATCCGAGACCAAACACCACCATTCCAATGCCGCCGAGCTTCATGTATACGTTGGGGCACGTGGCCAATTCGGCAACATCGATGCGCCATTGCTCGAGAATCTCGGAGCGCTTTCCCGCATAGGGGCCGGTGCCTAACATGCCGCCAAGGTGATCGAGTACGAAGGTGCATTCGGGTACGGCGCGAGCTAGTGCGGTGAGCTCGCGAATCTGGGGGTGATAGAGCCAGGCGTCGAAGCTCAGTCCAAGGGCGCCGAGACGCTTGACGCCGAGTCGAAACGTGGGGTCGGCCATCAGATGGGCGGTGGGGCGGCTGTGGGTGCGGCGGATCTGTTCGCTTGCATCGAAGGCGGTGGCGTGGCGGATGCCGCGAAATCGTCCGCGCCCAGCAGTGATGTGCGCATGCAGTACCTCGTCGACAGCGTCGCCCAAAGTCATGTCGGCGAAGCTCACGATGCCTTTGATTTCCGCGCCTTCCCCAAGGCCAAGTTCTGCAATCTCTGCGACGGTTTCGGTTTCGCCAACTGGGCGCAGGTGCTGGGCGCCGTCGGTTCGGTAGCCCCACGCGCACTCGATGTAGACCGTGGCCTCAACGCGATGGCCCGCCGATGTGTCGCCGTGTAAGTCATCGATGAGATACCGACTCATTCCGTCTCGATCCCATAAATGGTGATGCGGGTCGATGATCGGTAGATCAGGCTCGATCGCGGCCTCGGTCTGTCGTGCTAGCCAGCTGTCGTCCCATACATACATGGCGCCGACAGTACCTTTTTGTCGATCGCCTGCGCGGACACGGTTGACTGTGGGTCGTGTCGATCGTGTTGGCCTTTGCATGCGCAGTGATCTATGGAGTTGCCGACTACTGCGGCGGCCGGGCCTCGCGAACCATGGTGAGCACCATGGTCACGCTGATTGGTCAAGCAACGAGCCTTGTGGTTGGCATCGCTGCCGTAGCGTTGTTGGCAACGCCCTCGCCGGGATTGGGTGATTGGGCATGGGGCAGCGTGGCTGGCGTTGCCAGCGCCGCGGCCCTCGGATCCTTCTACCATGCGTTGTCGCACGGAGCGATGACCGTTGTTGCCCCGATTACCGCAGTGACCAGTGCTGCCCTACCGGTTGCCTACGGGCTCCTGTCAGGCGACCGACCCAAGGCGATGGCCTATGCGGGGATGGCGCTTGCTGTGGCTGCGGTAGCACTCGTGAGCGGCGCGGTGGGTACGCGACTCGAGCATGCGAGGCGACTCACAGTTGTGTTGGCGTTCGCTGCCGGCGTTGGTTTTGCAGTCATCTTTGTGGCGCTTGGTCGCACGTCGAAGAGCAGTGGAATGTGGCCACTGGTGGCGTCACGCATCACGTCGGTGATTCTGATCACTGGCTTCGTGCTCGTGATGCGCTCTCGCTCATCGAGGACACGTGCCAGAGGCGCAGGCGCCTCGTCGCTGCCGCCGCTGCGACTCTGGAGGCTGGCCGCCCTCGCCGGTGCGCTCGATATGTCGGCCAACTTCTTTTACCTTCTGGCGGTGCGTCGAGGGATGCTCTCGATCGTGGTGGTGGTGGCGTCGCTGTACCCAATCAGCACGGTGTGTTTGGCGTTTGGCCTCGACCGCGAACGCGTCTCGAAATCTCAGGCCGCCGGCATGGTGCTCGCAGTCGGTGCTCTGGTGTTGGTCAGCGCTGGCTCTGTGGCCTAGCGGGGCAAGCCCAACACGCGCTCGCCCAAGATGTTGCGCATCACGTCTGAGGTGCCGCCCATGATCGTGTAGCCAGGCGCGTACGACAGTCCCTGCGTCACTTGGTTCCACAGGGTGGCCTCTGGGCCAAGCACGCGTGACACGAAGTCCGCGACGCGCGTTTCGTGTTCGGTGCAGAAACATTTCGTGGCAGCGCTGAACCCTGCTGGCGCCTGACGCAACGTTTCGCGGACAACCAAGACTCGCCCGATTCGATACGCGATCTCGAGTGCTGCGATCTCTTGGCGCACAAGCCCATCGGTTGTGTCGGCGCGCTCGCGAGCCATGAGATAGAGCGCATGGTTGCTGACCAGACGATCGATGCCGCCGCGCTCGTGCTCAAGCTGACGCATGGTCTGCTTGAACGCTGCTCCTTCGGCGCCGACAAGGTTGATTGCGGGCACGCGCACGTCGGTGAAGAACACCTCGCAGAAGTGGCGGTTGGTGGTCATGTCTTTGATGGGGCGCACATCGATACCCGGTGTATTCATCGGAACGATGATCTCGCTGATACCTGCGTGCGGAGGACCTTCGGTGGTGGTGCGACAAATGAGGTAGCAATAGTCGGCAACCTCGCCGAAGCTGGTCCAAATCTTTTGGCCGTTGATGACCCAATCGTCGCCATCGCGCGTGGCCGAGGTGGTGAGGCCAGCGAGGTCGCTACCCGCGTTGGGTTCGCTCATACCAATGCACCAGGTGCTCTCGCCACTGAGGATTTGCGGGAGAAACTCGGCCTGTTGATCGGGGCGGCCGTAGGTAATCAGCGTGGGACCCATCTGCCGGTCGCCGAACCACATCGCTGCGACGGGTGCGCCGGCCGCAATGAGTTCTTCGCCAACGATGAGGCGTTCAATTGCGGGTCGACCGCCGCCGCCGAATTCGGTGGGCCACGTCATGCCGATCCAACCGTGGCTGGCCATCTCTTTGGCGAACTCTTTGCTGTAGCCGTTGATCCAACTGTCGTTGTGGCGGCCATAGCGCTCGACAGCACTCGTAGCGACAGCGCGCGCCTTGAGGCGGAGTTGTTCTTGCTCGGGGGTCCACGCGAAATCCATGCAGGCGATGGTAGATCGTGACTACAGAGTTTGCGTCCTTGACGGCAGGGTTCGTTGAACCCGTTGGCGAGATCAGGAGTGAGTGACGCCTGTTGGCGGATTACCGGCAACGGTGACGCGGTGCATCACGCGGCGATGATCGCCGTAGTCGGCTGCTGCGTAGTGAGCGGTGGACCGGTTATCCCAAAACGCCACGTCGCCTTCGCGCCATTTCCACCGCACCACTCGCTCGGGCTCAATGGTGTGTGCATACAGCATGTTCAAGATCGCGTCGCTCTCGGTTGGCGACATGTCGACAATGCTCTGAGTGAATGTCTCGTTCACGAACAGGCCACGCTCACCTGTCTCGGGGTGCACACGAACGATTGGGTGCTGTACCGGCCTCAGCGCCGCGAGACGATTCTGTTGCTCGCCGCTTGGATCGTCGTCACGGAAACGGTCGAAGGTGCCGCTGGCGCTGTGCGTTGCGGTAAGGCCATCGATGAGGTGCTTCACCGGAGCCGACAGGGTCGCGTAGGCGTCGATGAGGTCGGCCCACAATGTGTCGCCGCCACGGGCAGGGATCTGGCGCGCTGCGAGGATGGTGCCCATGGGGGGACGCTCCGAGAACGTAACGTCGGTGTGCCAGCGATTGTTGTAGCTCGTGCCATTGCCGCGGCTGCCCACGCCCAGCGGGTAGTCGCTGCTGTCGAGAACGAGAACCTCTGGGTGCTCATCGTCGAGTCCGCCAAGCAGCGGGTGCGCCGGTGTGAGCGCACCGAAGTTGCGGGCGAATGCCACCTGCTGGGTGGGTGTGATGTGCTGGTCGCGGAGAAAGATGACGCGGTAGTCGAGTAGTGCGGTTCGGATCGCTGCGACCTCGGGTGCTGTGAGCGCAGCGGTGAGATCGACGCCACCGATTACGGCACCCAACGTGCCGGTGAGCGGATCTACGGTGACGCCTGGCGGGAACCCTTCGGCTCCGGGCCGCAGTGCCGCATTTGTGTGTGTTTCGACGAACTCGCTCGTGCTCATCCGGCGAGCATACAGAGCCTGACCAGCGTGGCTGTCGGCGTAGCGCAGGTCGTGGCGTATATCAATGCTCTTTCGGGCGCAGTCATCGTTTCGAAGGAGAGAGTTTGACGTTCTGTTTCGTTCGGTGACCGAGCCACGGCTAGGCTGTACAAGTCGAATACAAGTTCGCCGCTCATGGCGCGTTCTCGGGCTCACGCCTGACAACTCGAATCTGACGAATTGAAAGGGTAGTTACATGGCCAAGATCAAGGTTCTCAACCCGGTTGTCGAGATGGATGGCGACGAGATGACTCGCATCATCTGGCAGTTCATCAAAGACAAGCTGATCTTGCCCTACCTCGACATCGAACTCGATTACTACGACCTCAGCATCGAGCACCGCGATGCCACCAGCGACCAAGTCACCATCGACTCTGCTGAAGCCACCAAGAAGCACGGCGTTGCCGTGAAGTGCGCCACCATCACCCCCGATGAACAGCGCGTCGAAGAGTTCGATCTGAAGAAGATGTGGAAGAGCCCCAACGGCACCATCCGCAACATTCTCGGCGGCGTCATCTTCCGTGAGCCCATCATTATGAGCAACATTCCTCGGCTCGTGCCGGGATGGACCAAGCCCATCGTGGTTGGCCGTCATGCGCACGGCGATCAGTACAAGGCAACCGACTTCAAGGCGCCAGGCGCCGGCTCGCTCACCATGACCTACACGCCTGCCAATGGTGACGAACCAGTGATTATGGATGTCGCTACGTTCGGCCCCGACGGTGGCGTGGGCATGGGCATGTACAACTTCAATGACTCGATCCGCGACTTTGCTCGGGCCAGCCTTACGTTCGGTTTGCAGCGCAACTTCCCGGTGTACCTGAGCACCAAGAACACCATTCTCAAGGCCTACGACGGCAGCTTCAAAGACATCTTCGAGCAAGTCTTCAACGACGAGTTCAAGGCCGACTACGACGCCAAGGGCCTCACCTACGAGCACCGCCTCATCGACGACATGGTTGCCTGCGCGCTCAAGTGGGAGGGCGGCTATGTCTGGGCATGCAAGAACTACGACGGCGATGTGCAGTCAGACATCGTGGCCCAGGGCTTCGGCTCGCTTGGCTTGATGACCAGCGTTCTGCTCACACCTGATGGCCGCACCATGGAGGCCGAGGCTGCGCATGGCACCGTCACGCGTCACTACCGCGAGCACCAAAAGGGCAACAAGACATCTACGAACCCCATCGCTTCCATCTTTGCGTGGACCCGCGGTCTCGCCCATCGTGGCAAGCTCGACGGAACCCCCGAACTGATTGCCTTTGCCGATGCGCTCGAGGCCGTGTGCATCGAGGCCGTCGAAGGCGGCGAGATGACCAAAGACTTGTCGTCGCTCATCAGCAAAGATGCGCCGTACCTCAACACTGAAGACTTCCTCGACGCGCTCGATCGTCGTCTTCAGGCCAAGATGCGTTGAGCATTTCAGCGGTCCTGCTCGACTGGGGACACACGCTGTTCGACACTCCCGGCAGTGTTGATTTCATCGCCGACTTTGCTTCGCAGCAGGGTCATGCGATCAATCGCGACGAGATCTACACACTCTGGAACGAAGCGCGCGTGCGCTCGCGTTCGGCCGACGAAATCGCCAAAGGTCGCGATAAGTCGGCGAGTCTGCATCGCCAATGCTGGCTTTCGTTGTGGGTTCAACTCGAACAGCGCTGTCCCGGCGTCAGCGAAGCGCTCTACGAGTTCGAGACGTCTGCCGCAGGTTGGTCGCCTTACGTCGATACGGCCGCAGTGCTCACGAGGTTGAGTGAGCGACAGATTCCGGTTGTCATCATCAGCGATGTGGCGTTCGATCTGCGGCCGATTCTGCGTCACTACAACCTCGACCACTTCGTGCACACCTACGTGTTGTCGGGCGAGCATGGCTCCATCAAGCCCGAACTGCATTTGTTCCGTGTCGCTCTCGATGCTGTGGGTGTTGCCGCCGAGCACGCGCTCATGGTCGGCGATAATCACATCAACGACGGCGCTGCCATCGATGCGGGCATTCGCACGGTGTTGCTGCCGCCCGTTGCGCATGGTGCGCCTCGAGGACTCAGCGTGATTCTCGACCTCATCGACGCTGGCGTGTGAGACTGGCGTATGCGCGCAGTTGTCTTACGAACTCATGGTGGCCCCGATTGTCTCATGATCGAAAATGTTGACGACCCGGCGGTAGGTGCCGACGAGGTGCTCATCGACATCGCCGCAACGGCGCTCAACCGAGCCGATCTGTTGCAGGTGATGGGCCTGTATCCGAACCCGCGTCCGTCGTCGCTCGAGATTCCTGGTCTCGAGTTCTCGGGCACCGTTGCCTCAGTTGGCGATCGCGTCACGCTGTGGAAACGCGGCGACGAAGTGATGGCTATCGACGCTGGCGGCGCCTACGCCGAACGCATTGCGGTGCACGAGCGTCAACTCATGGCGGTGCCAGCCACGGTTGGCCTTCGCGATGCTGCGGCAATCCCCGAAGTGTTCCTCACCGCATGGGACGCACTGGTGGTACAAGGTGGGCTCACCAGTGGCCGCTGGGCGCTGGTGCATGCTGGCGGCTCAGGCGTTGGCACGGCGGCCATCCAGATCGCCAAAGCTATCGGTGCGCGCATTGCGGTCACGTGTAGTTCCGGCAAGGTGCAAGCGTGTCAAGAACTCGGCGCCGATGTCGTTATCGATTACAAAGACAAAGACTTCGTCGGCGAAGTGCGCGCCGCTACCGATGGTCGCGGTGTCGATGTCGTACTCGATGTCATCGGCGGTGACTATGTCGATCGCAACCTCCAAGCGGTGGCGTCGCAAGGCCGCATCGTGCAGGTTGGACTGATGGGTGGGGGAGCCACCTCAATCAACATGGGCCTCGTGCTGTCGAAGCGGGTGGCGTTGATTGGCACCGTGCTGCGGGCGCGGCCTATCGAGGAAAAGGTGGCGCTCACTCAGCGGTTCATCCGCGAGATGTTGCCGCTGTTCACGTCGGGCGAGCTGCGTCCGATCATCGACTCGCGCTATCCGTTCGATCAGATCGCCGACGCTCACCGACGTATGGCCTCAAACGCCAATACCGGCAAGATCGTCATCGACCTCTAGCAGCTCAACACCGTCGTTCGCTGCAACAAAGCGTTTGTTGAAGACAATTGGTCAAACCTCAACCAAAAGTCTTCAACAAAACAGGAAGAGAACGCGAGACGGTGGTTAGCGGCTGGCCATTGGCACGTAATCGCGGGCGTCGGCGCCGCTGTACCACTGGCGAGGACGGCTGATCTTTTGGTCCTTGTCGGCAAGAAGTTCTTGCCAGTGAGCCAACCAGCCGACGGTGCGAGGGATTGCGAAGAGCACCGTGAACATCGAGATTGGGAATCCCATGGCCTGATAGATCAGGCCTGAGTAGAAGTCGACGTTGGGGTACAACTTGCGGCTGATGAAGTACTCGTCGTTGAGCGCAGTCTCTTCGAGCTTGAGCGCAATGTCGAGCAACGGGTTCTTGCCGGTGACCTCGAATACGTCGTACGCAGCCTTTTTGATGATGGTGGCGCGTGGGTCATAGTTCTTGTACACACGGTGGCCAAAGCCCATCAGGCGGCCACCCTTGCCGCTTTTCACTTCTTCGATGAAAGCCGGCACATTGTCCATATGGCCAATGTCGGCGAGCATGCGCACAACGCCTTCGTTGGCGCCGCCATGAAGTGGTCCACCCAGTGCCGAGGCCGCCGCCGAGCACGATGTGTATGGGTCTGCATGGCTTGAACCGACAACACGCATTGCGGTGGTGCCGCAGTTCTGCTCGTGGTCGGCGTGCAGGATGAACAACACGTCCATCGCTCGCTCGAGGCGAGGGTCAACCTGGTAGTCGCCGATCTTCCACATCATGTTCAAGAAGTTGCCGGGGAAGCTGAGGTCGTTGTCTGGGTACACAAACGGCAAGCCGACCGAGAAGCGGTGGCACATCGAGGCCAACGTGGGCATCTTCGCCACGAGACGCAGAATCTGCTTGTCGCGGCTGGCCTTGTCGTCGATGTTCTTGGCGTCGTTGTAAAACGTGCCGAGCGCCGCGACGGCGCTAATGAACATGCCCATTGGGTGAGCGTCGTAATGGAATCCATCGACAAAACGCTTGCGCATGTTCTCGTGAATAAACGTGTGCTGGGTGACGTCGGTCTTCCAGCGATCGAGCTGCACGGCGTTGGGGAGTTCGCCGTTGAGCAACAGGTACGCCACTTCGAGGTAGGTGCTGTGCTCGGCGAGTTGCTCGATTGGGTAACCGCGATGGCGAAGGATGCCCGCATCGCCGTCGAGATAGGTGATCGCGCTCTTACACGCAGCGGTCTGCATGTAAGCCGGGTCGTAGATATACAACGCCGGATCAAGTTCGCGGACGGCAGAGGCTGGGAACACGCCGTCTGTGATTGGAACCGTAACGGTCTTGCCGGTGCGGTCGTCGGTGATGGTAATGGTGTCGGGCACGTTGCTCCCTGAGGTGACACGGATAATGGCATGGGGGCTTGCTCCCCCGGAGAGCACCTTAGTGGCGCAGCGCCTCAGAGTGGCGAGTTATCGTGCTGAGAAGCCGAGAGTGTTTCGCGTTTGTTCACCAACACGGCCAAGGCGCCGCAAATCTCGCGGCGGGTGTCGGCGGGTTCGACCACGCCATCGATATAGCCGCGCTCGGCCGCGATATATGGGTTGAGCAGCCGCTCTGCGTAGTCGGCTTCGAACTCGGCACGCTCTTCGGGCGTGGCGCGACGCTGCAAGATCGCTGCAGCCTGGCCGGCGCCCATAACGGCGAGCTCGGCCCATGGCCACGCGAGGCACAAATCGTTACCCATCCGCTTGCTGTCCATCACGATGTAGGCACCGCCGTAGCTCTTGCGAAGCACGACGCAGATTCGTGGCACCGTGGACCGGCCGTAGGCGAAGACCAGCTGTGCGCCGTGGCGAATCATGCCGCGCCACTCAAGGTCCTTGCCGGGGTAGAAGCCGGGCGTGTCGACAAGCGTGAGGATTGGCAGGTTGAACGCATCGCAGAACGAAACGAACCGAGCGGCTTTTTGCGAGGCGGGGATATCGAGCGTGCCGGCCAACGAGAGCGGTTGATTGGCCACAATGCCCACCGGTCGACCATCGAATGTTGCAAACGCGGTGACCACGTTTGATGCCCAACGCGCTCGTAGCTCAAGCAGCTCGCCATCGTCGGCCAGAGCTCGGATCACATTGCGCACATCGTAAGAACCAGTAGACGACGGCGGAATGAGATCGCCGGCCTCGGGGGTGAGTCGGTCGGGGCTGTCGGCGGTTGGCCAGAGCGGCGGCTCTTCGTCGTTGTTGTTCGGAAGGTACGCCAGCAACTGTTCGGCGATGGCGATGGCGTCGGGAAGGTCAACAGCGACAACGCTGACGGCGCCTGTGTAGCGAGCGTGGGTGTCAGGGCCGCCGAGCTCTTCGTTGTCCATCAACACGCCAGTGAAGTCGGCCACCATCGTTGGGCCGCTCACGAACGCGTATGCCGACCCGGTCATGATGACGTGATCGGCGATGCCCAATAACAGCGCTGGACCTGACACTGCGGGACCGTCGACGATCATGATTGTTGGCACCACGCCGCTGCAATCGGTGAGCGCTCGTGCGGCGAGTCCCCAGCCGTGCAAAGCGCTAAACCCCTCGGCGAGGTCGGCGCCGGACGACCCCATTACGGCTACCAGCGGGTAGCCCTTGGTCCGAGCGGTGACCGCAGCAGCGGCGATCATCGACGATGCTTCCGAAGATAGCGCTCCTTTTCGAACGCTGGAGTCAACGTCGAGCCAGACAACGGTGCGGCCGCCGAGCGTTCGAACATCAGCACTCGCTGCGCCAGGAACGCGAGAGCGAAGCGCGACTCGGGAGTTGTCTTCGTCCAACGGCATTGGGTTCAGACTAGGCGTTGCGTGCACCCATGCTCGCCTCTCGATCAGCGTCTCTCGATCGGCGAGGTGAATCGCAGTTAGCCGTTCTTGCCGAGCGGGAAAGCATCGCTGCCAACGTGGACGCCGCGCTGCAGCGCTCCGCGTGTTCCGAGAATCTCGCGGGTTGATTGGTGCACGGCGCGCGCTGGAGCTCCGGGTGGCGGGCGCCGGCGCTGCACCCAGCCGATGACGCGACGAGGGAGTTCGGGAACGAGCACTCTCTTGAAGTCGCCCTTGACCCACTCTGGTACGGCCGTAGCTGGCACGATCGCGGGCCCGAAGCCCTCCATCGCCAACGAGGTCAGCAGACGCACGCCGTCGATTTCGGCCTGGGCCCGAAGGGTGGTGCCGCACGAGGCGGCGGCCTTGTCGAGAATGCGTCGCATTGCAGTGCCCTTTGGTGGGATGAGCAGATGTTCGCTGGCGACCCGTTGCAGCGAAAGCTCGTCTTCTTGAGCCCATGGATGACGGCTATGCACAATCACAATGAGGTCCTCAGCGAACAACGGCTCGACCGTGAGTTCGGGGTCGTCCACTGGCAGGTGCACAACGACAGCATCGAGATGTCCGGCCATGAGACGAGGGAGCAAGGTTGTGGTGCTGCCCTCGAATACGGTCACGTGCACGAGTGGATGTTGGTCAGCGAGGGACGGAAGCAGCTGAGGCATCAACCAGCGCGCCGTGGTGCCAATGACTCCAATGCGAGCGTCGCCGCTTACGGCGTCGCCGCGACTGGCCATATCGGCCGAGATGTCGTCCATTTCGCGCAGGATGCGTCGGGCTCGTTCGACAACCTGACCGCCGTCGTCGGTGAGGCCACCGCGGTGTCGGTCGACCAGCGTGACGCCGAGCTCTTTTTCGAGCCGGGAAATATGCCCCGAAACGTTGGATTGCACGGTGTAGAGCGCCCGAGCCGCCGAAGAAAACGACCCGTGATCGGCGATTGCCACGAGTGCTGAGAGCTGGCGGAGATCCATCTGCAAAAAAGATAGCGGGCATCTTCGAGTTCTGCTTGCAAGATCATTCATTGGGGTGCATACTTTAGTTGTCAGCAAAGAGGCGGTTCCCCCAATCGCCGCTTGACGAGAACGTCAGGGAGCTTCCCCCAAGCAAACTGATGAAGAGGTTGAGAGGTCCCGCTTCCCCCAAGCGGGACCTTTCCCGTTTTCGCCTACGCTATGCCAATGAGTTCCAGCAAACAGCCCCAGTCGGCGACATCGAGCGAGCCTCGTGGAGCGGCATTCTTCGATCTTGACCGAACGCTGTTGGCGGGCGCGTCGGGTGAGGTGTTTAGTTCGGCGATGAAGGCCGCTGGTTTGGTCTCGCGCACGATTCCCGGTGAGAAGCTGCTGTTCAGCTTGTTCAACACCATCGGCGAGACGTTGCCCAGCATGGCGTTGGCCCGTCAGGCGGTTGTGTTGGCCCGTGGCAAGTCACGCTCTGCGGTGCAGACTGCGGCGCAAGCGGTCGCGCAACAACTCGCCGACATGGTGCAGCCGTATGCGGGGGTGTTATTCGCCGAGCACCGCGCCGCTGGTCGCCCCATCGTGCTTGCAACCACCACGCCCTACGATCTCGTGAAGCCGTTTGCCGATCTTCTTGGGTTCGATGATGTCGTTGCTACGCAGTACTCCACTGGTGCCGACGGCCTGTACGACGGCACTCTTTCGGGACCGTTCGTGTGGAGTTCGGGCAAGTTGGCCGCTGTGCAGAACTGGGCCGATTACCACGGCGTCGACATGCCCAACAGCTTTGCGTATAGCGACAGCTTCTACGACACGCCGTTGTTGGCTGCTGTCGGTCATCCGTTTGTCGTAAACCCTGATCCCCGAATGGTGCTCATGGCTGCAGCGCGCCGCTGGCCAGTGATTCATCTCGATGTCGCTCCCGGCACGCCCAGCGCCTCGCGGGTGCCGAGCATTCCCAATGTCGGCGTCGAGATTCAGAAGCTGGCTCTGGCGCTGACCCACCCGTTGATGTTTCCGTACGCGCGGTTCGATATCAGTGGCGTCGAGAACATCCCCGCTACAGGTCCAGCGATTGTGTGCGGCAACCATCGCAGCTATTTCGATGTCGCGGCAATGGCGTTGGTTATCGCCAAGACCGGCCGCACCGTTCGCTTCCTTGGCAAAAAGGAAGTGTTCGACGCTCCGATCATTGGGCAGATAGCGAGCGCGATGGGTGGCATTCGGGTCGAACGCGGCACCGGTAGCGACGAGCCGCTCAAGGCAGCTGCCGAAGCGCTCGAAGCTGGCGACGTCGTGGCGATGATGCCGCAAGGCACTATTCCTCGGGGCATGGCGTTCTTCGATCCAGTACTCAAGGGTCGATGGGGGGCGGCGCGCCTCGCGGCCATGACCAAAGCCCCCGTGATTCCAGTGGGTATCTGGGGCACCGAAAAGGTGTGGCCGCGTAACTCGCGCTTGCCCAACATCTTGAACGTGCTCGATCCGCCACTGGTCACTGCCAACGTCGGCGCACCAGTGACGCTGAGCCGCCGCAGCGAAGATGCCGACACCCGACGTCTGATGAAGGCCATCTCGGCGCTGCTTCCACCCGAGGGTCGCGCGAAATATGTCCCCACCGACGAGGAGCTCGCTGCTACGTTGCCTCCCGGATACGAGGGCGATCCACGCGCTGAGTACAAACGACGACCAGGAAGGGATTGATCACCGTGTCGAACCCAGTGATAGTGCTCTTGCACGGACCCAACCTGAACCTTCTCGGACAACGCGAGCCACATATCTACGGCTCGGCAACGCTCGACGATTACGTGGCGGTCGCTCGCTCCGCAGCCGAGGCCAACGGTTTCACGCTCGACGATTTTCAGACCAACCACGAGGGTCAACTCGTCGACGCCATTCACGCTGCGCGTACCCGGGCCGCCGCCATCATCATCAATCCCGGTGCGTTCACGCACTACGCATGGAGCATCCACGATGCGCTTGCTGCGTTCAGTGGGCCGGTGATCGAGGTACACATCTCGAACCCGAATGCTCGCGAAGAGTGGCGCCACACCAGTGTGGTGTCGCCGGTCGCCACGGGAACCATCGTTGGCCTCGGTATCCACGGTTACGAACTGGCGGTGCAGGCCGTCGCCCGCAAGCTCGCGCCGTGATCCTTCGCGAACTCGCAGCACTCGAATACGCGTCGCGGGCGCCAAAGCTGCAACGCAGTCTGCGCGAGGCATCCATCGAAGCGCTCCTTGTAACCAACCTCACCAACATTCGTTGGCTCACCGGGTTTACCGGCTCGAGCGGCTGGCTGCTTGTTACACACGACGAAATGTTGCTCGTCACCGACGGTCGTTACGGCGAACAAGCGTCAGCGCAACTCAACGATGCGGGCGTGCATGCTGGCGTTGGCATTGGCCAGACCAAGGCGGCGCAGATCGCCCACGTAGCGCAAGCGCTCGGTTCGCGTTCGGTGCTTGGCTTCGAGGGCGCACACATCAGCTATGCCGAGCACGCATCGTTGTCATCGAAGCTCGAAGCATCGTGGACGCCCACAGATGGTTTGGTCGAAACGCATCGTCGCACCAAAGATCAAGGCGAACTCGATCGCATGGCACGCGCCGCGGCCATCGCCGACAATGCGCTGGCGGCCGCCTTGCCATTGCTCGCACACGAGCCCACCGAGATCGAAATGCGCGATGCGCTTGAGTCAGCGATGCGGAACTTGGGGGCTGAGGCGCCAAGTTTCGACACGATCATTGCTGCCGGCGCCAACGCCACGATGCCGCATCACCGACCCGACCAGACCCGAATCATCGAGGGAATGACGGTGGTTATCGATTTCGGCGCCCTCTTCGACGGGTATCACAGCGACATGACCCGAACGTTCACGATGGGTAATCCCACACCGATGCAAGACGAGGTTTTTCAGGTTGTGCTGCAAGCACAATGTGCTGGCGTGGCGGCCGTCGCGGCGGGCGCAAGTGGCCGTGGCATCGACGATCTCTGTCGTGCCGCCATTGCTGGGGCTGGCTGGGGCGACTGGTTTACGCACGGAACAGGCCACGGTGTGGGCCTGCAAATCCACGAATCGCCGTGGCTTACTCAGAGTTTTGACGACACTCTTCAGGTCGCAGACGTAGTGACTGTCGAGCCGGGCGTCTATCGTAGAGATTTCGGCGGCGTCCGTATTGAAGACATGGTGGTAGTTACCACCCACGGATGCGAGCCGCTCACCAAAACGCCCAAGGACTCACCATGCCTGCCATTACAACCAACGAACTGAAGAACGGCATCACGCTCGAGCTTGAGAACGGCCTGTTTCAGGTTGTCGAGTTCCAGCATGTCAAGCCCGGCAAGGGCGGTGCCTTCGTCCGTACGAAGATCCGCAACCTGCGCAACGGTGCGGTCATCGAAAAGACCTTCAACGCCGGCATCCGCGTCGAGCAGGCAATCATCGATCGCAGTGACATGCAGTTTCTCTACCGCGATGGCGACGACTATGTGTTCATGAACACCGAGACATACGACCAGATGAACGTGCCGCCAAAGGCGCTCGGCGAAGCGGCCGACTACTTGATCGAGTCGATGTTGGCCACGGTGGCGATGTACCAAGGTGAGATCATCAGCGTCGAGATCGAGGCATCGGTTGCGTTGACCATCGCCGACACCGACCCAGGTGTTCAGGGCGACCGCGTCAGCGGTGCCCGCAAGCCAGCCACGCTTGAGACTGGCAAGGTCATTCAGGTTCCGCTGTTTATCAACCCGGGCGACAAGGTCAAGGTCGACACACGTACCGGCGAATACATGACTCGGGTCTGACCAGTATGACCCGTCGTGCCCGAGCGATCGGCCAAGAAGACGAGCGCTCTGACGCGCGAGAGCGGGCGCTCATTCTGCTGTACGAGGCCGAATCAAAGTCGATGGCGCCAACCGATGTCGCCGAGGCACAGGTTCTTGTTCCCGACGAACTCACCCGTTTGTTGGTCACCGGCGTCGAGCAGCAGGGTCGTGAGATCGACGATCTCATCGCGGCGCACGCCAAGGGCTGGACTCTGCAGCGCATGCCCACTATCGACCGCAACGTGCTGCGCATCGGCGTGTTCGAGTTGATGTCGCGACCCGAGGTTCCAGTGGCCGTCATCATCGACGAAGCGGTCGAGTTAGCGAAGCGCTTCTCTACTGACGATTCCGGAAAGTTCGTCAACGGCGTGTTGTCGGCAATTGTTGTCAAGGTTCGCGGCGCTTAGGCCACACAGGCCATTGCTAAGGTCTCCCCGATGAGGGTCATTGAACACAGCGACAACTCTGTGGCCCACGAGGAAGGCGAGGAGATCACTTCGCGCCGTCGCGGTCAGGCTCTGAATTCAGAGATAACTGTCGCTTTCGCGGCGATCGCCGTGATGTTGTTCATGATGCGAGTTTTCGGTGGCATGTGGCCGCGGAACTTCAACATCTTCTTCCCCGATTCGTTCTCGTTTCTCAACGCGGCGCGTCTCACCCCGTTCTCGCCAGCCTTTTATGCGGCCGAACGTCCCATCGCGTTTCCAACGCTGTTGTTTCTGCTCGGCCGAAGCACGGCGCTCACCATTTTTGTGCAGACAGCGTTGTATGCATTGGCGTTCGTATTCGCCGCACGTACCGCGTGGATGGTGCTTCGCCATCGCGTTGCTCGCGTCGCCGGTATCGCAGCGTTATGCGTCATCGCGCTTGAGCCTCGGTTCGCATTGTGGAACTCGCACATCCTGAGTGAGTCGATCGGGATGACGCTGTCGCTGATGTCGGTGATGCTGTGGTGGCGTTTCTCTTCGCAGCCAACTGTCGTGCGTCTGCGGTGGGCCAGCCTCGCAACCATTGCGTGGTTGACCGCTCGTGACTCCAATGTCCCGCCGTGGGCCGCTGTTGGTGTGCCGGCGTTACTGCTCGCATCGTTTTGGTGGCGCAGCGCCGATCGCGATCTTCGCCTCGCAATGCGCCGTTGGGCAGCGGTCACGCTTGTGGTGTGCGTCGGCGTCACGCTCACCCAAGCCGCCAATGGCCGAAACCGTTACGCCACACTGAACAACGTCGGACAACGTGTGCTGCCGTATGAAAATCTCACGAAGTGGTTTGTTGCTCAGGGCATGCCGATGAGTGACGCATTGCTCGAGCGCACCGGATCGAGCAGTTTCGACGACGCATGGAAGATGCTTGAGAGCGAAGACCTTGTCGAGTTCCGAGCGTGGGCGAGGGGTCCAGGCCAGCGCGAGATGCTGATGTCATACGCTCGTTTTGCGCCTCACTGGGTACGGAGCTTGAAGAACGACCTGCCCGTGCTGCTTGCATCGAATCAAGCCGAGTACGACGCGTTTCATGTTGCTGCTCGATTACCGAAGGCGGCATCGAATCAACTCGGCGGGCCTACCACGCCGTTCGGTCTGCTCATGTGGACACTTGCCGCGGTCGGCGGCATTGCGCTGGCTCTCCGGCAGCGCAGAGTCCAAGCAGTGGTGCTGTCGTTGCTGTTGGCCTCCACATTTGTCGATCTCTACATGGCCTATGTCGGTGACTCAGTAGAGGTGCAACGGCACATGGTCGGGCCGCTGTCGCGTATGGCCATCATTTTCGTGATCTGCGTAGCCATCGGAGTCGATTCGATTGCGGTGGCTCTGAAGCAGCGCCGTGTGGAAGTGGCGTAATGCTGAATCGCTACTGGCGCCGCGCCATTGTGTTCATCACCGCCTTCATCGTGGCGGCGTTTGTCGTGGCTGCGTTTTTCGACAACGAGTTTCGGTCCCGCAGTTGGGACCCTCAGCAGATGCGCGACTACGTCGAACGAACCATCCATTTCGGGGGCACGTTCTACGAGAACGGGTTGCTGAACAAGGGGCCTCTCGAACCGGTCGTGTATCGACTCGCCGCAGCACTTACGTCGTGGGAGGGCTTCTGGTACGCGATCTCGTTCTTCATCTTGATCGTCAGCGGACTCGTCGCGTGGGCCGCGAGTCGAGCCGCTCAGGTCGTCGGCGGTCATCGCTTGCTCGGGGTAGCGCTGGGCATCGGTGTGTTCTTTCACTTCACGTTAGGCAAGGCCGATTACGCAGGGGTTCTGTACAGCCGCAACATGATCGTTGGGCTGCTGGCTGCCGCGTGGCTTGTAGCTCTCGCCCCGAATGCGTGGACCCCCGAGCGCGCCTGGCGGTCATCAATTGTCATCGGCGTGCTGCTCGGCCTGGCCACTCAGACGCTGTTGGTATCAGCGATCGCTGCGGTGGCAGTGGGCCTCGTGGCGTGGTCAGAAATCAACGACATCTTTGACGACGCCCTGTATCGCAAGTGTCGGCGCACGCTCGTTGCCGCGCCAGTGTTGGTCACGTTGGCTGCGCCGGTGTACTACGCCGCGCGCGGCCGGTTCGATGAGTTCTGGAGCGGCTGGTGGACCTACGCGCTCTACCAAAACAGCGGCACCGGACGCAGCCTCGCCAACCAACTCACCTACGGGCGTGAGGTCATCTTGCGCTACTACCGAACGTGGCCCGTCTCGCTCGTCATCGTGGTCGCATTTGTGGTGATGACTATCGCGTTGTGGCGCACACTCGAGCGTCGTGAGCGGGCCGTGCATGCAAGCATCTCGCTCTGGTTTGTTGGCGCATGGGTCGAGCTGGTTCTTGGCCAGCGCTATTCGTCGCACTACTTCGCGGTCTTGGCCGTACCCACCGCGCTGATGGCCGCCGTTGTCGTTGGGCACATGTACCGACTGCTCAAACGCGATCGTGGCGAGTTCCGCAGTGTTATTGCTTGGCCGTTGGTCGCATGCGTGCTCACGGTTGCGGCGTGGGGAGGCCAGCATCTCGACCTTGGGTTGCAGGCTGCTAGCAAGTTCACCAGCGTGCATCAAGCGGCAGCAGCTCGTGCGGCAAATACTCCGGGCAACGAACGCACGGTGCGGGCCACGCTCGATCTCGTTTCGAAGGCCGACGACCCGTTGCTTACTTGGACCGAGTTTCCGTGGCCCTATCTCAACTTCCGTCGCGTGTCGGCCACGCGATTCATCTGGAAGAGCTTCATGCTGGGTCAGATCTACTTCGGACGTACGGGCCCGCAGTACGTGCTGCCCAAGACATGGCAGTGGTTTGCGGAAGACATGCGCGAAGCCAAACCGACTGCGTTCCTTGAAGAGACCGCCTTGCCGCTCACCCCCGACACGCCGTTCGCCGACTACGTGGCCGCCAACTTCGACATCGCGTACGCGGGTCCCGACTACAACATCTATCTCCGCCACGATCAGGCGGCCGCAGTGCTGTTCGGTGATCGAGGCGACCCGAACACCCCATCGGCCACATTCGGCGACGCCACGAAGTGGAAGGTCACAAGTGGCGGCGCGTCGCTCGCCATCGACTCGGGCACCCCAGTCGAAGATGCGTTGCAACTGAGCTCGTCGCTGTGCACTCGCATCTCTGGCACGTATCTCGCCCAACCAGGCGCGGCAGGTTCGTTCTTATCGTTCAGGTTCGACAATCCAGCGACCACGAGTCACATGCGCTTGAACATTGTTGATTCGAGAGCAATGTCGGGAAGCGACACCACGGTGTTCGAGTCCGTGCCGCTCAGTTCCGCCACAGCCGACGATGCCGAGTCTGAGGTGACCGACCCTTCGCCGCACACTTTTGCGGTCGTGGTGGGCAGCGTGTCGGCGGCACTGGTGATCGACGGCGAGATTCGAGCCGCTGTTCGACTCGACGGCGAACGCAGCGTGTCGCTTGAAGTCCGCAACGGTGGAGTCGTGCTCAGCGACCTTCGGGTCGGGCCGCCACCCCCAAACAGCGGGTGTGGCGGCTAACCCATTCGACTGCTATGGTGCCGTCAGCCGTAAAACGGGTCCAGAGAGGCCCGAACGGAGGAGAACGCAACATGTCCGGTCAAGAGCCCAAATCAGATCACGTCGTCACGCCTCCTGTAGGGGGCGTTTTTCGTATCAAGGCAGAGGTTCTTGGGGTCGACGACATTCGCCGTGCGGTCACTCGAATTGCTCACGAGATTCTCGAGCGCAACAAGGGACTCGACAACGTCGTGCTCATCGGCCTGCAGCGTGGCGGAGTCTGGATTGCCAAGCTGTTAGCAGAGACAATCTCACGCGTTGAGCCGGGCACCAACGTGCCGGTCGGCGCGGTCGATGTCTCGATGTATCGCGACGACATTGGGCTTCGCCCCGTCACTCCCGGAGCCGTCACCGACATTCCGGTCGATATCGATGGGCGAGTGGTGGTGTTAGTCGACGACGTGTTGTTCACAGGGCGCACCGTTCGTGCCGCACTCGACGCGCTCAACGAATATGGCCGACCGCGCATGGTGCAACTCGCCGTGCTCATCGATCGTGGCCATCGCGAACTTCCGATTCGCCCCGACTTCGTGGGTAAGAACCTTCCGAGCAGCAGCGACGAAGACGTGCGAGTTACCCCCGACGGCGTGGTCATTGGCCATCGTGAGCCCACAGGCGAGGTGGCGCCATGAAGCATCTTCGATCCATCGACGAACTCGGCGTCGCCGGATTGCATCGACTACTCGACCTCAGCGACCACATGGCGGAGATCAACCGCCGTCCCGTGCCCAAGGTGCCCGCCCTGCGCGGCAAGACCGTTGTCAGCTTGTTCTTCGAAGACAGCACCCGCACTCGACTCAGCTTTGAGACGGCGGCAAAGCGCCTCAGCGCCGACACGATGACCTTCAGCGTCAGCACCAGCAGTGTGAACAAGGGCGAGAGCCTGCGCGACACCATCGAGACGGTCGCGGCAATGGGCGTCGATGCGTTTGTGGTGCGGCACAAGAGCAGCGGTGTGCCGTGGCAGATCAGCCGATGGACCGACGCTGCCGTCGTCAACGCCGGAGATGGCTGGCACGAACATCCCACTCAAGCCCTGCTCGATTGCTACACCGTGCGTACGGCACTGAATCGGCCCGAAGGGTTCGATGGGCTTCACATTGCAATCGTTGGCGACATCAAGCACAGCCGCGTTGCGCGCAGCAATGTGTGGGCTTTCGCTGCGCTCGGAGCTCGTGTCACCTTGGTAGCGCCGCACACGTTGCTGCCTCCGTCGCTCGAGGGTTGGCCGGTCGACGTCGCCCACTGCATCGACGATGTGGTCGATCGCGTCGACGTGCTCTACATGTTGCGGATGCAGCGCGAGCGCATGCACGAGGCACTCGTTCCAAGCCTTCGCGAATACACATCTCGATTTGGTCTCACTCCGGCTCGCGCCGATCGCTTGCAGGGGCACACCTTGGTCATGCATCCCGGCCCGATGAACCGCGGCGTTGAGATGGCGGTTGACCCTGCAGAGTTACCCGGCTCGGTGATCACCCAACAAGTGACCAACGGCGTCAGCGTACGCATGGCAGTTTTATTCGATCTTCTCGGTAGTGGTTCGGGATTGGCAGGGGAGGCGTCATGACTGACGTGAACAACACATCGGTCGTTATCAAGGGCGGCACGATTCTCGACCAGCGCGGCGAGCAAGTTGGCGATGTTCGTATCGAAGGCGGTGTCATCACCGAGGTTGGGCCGTCGCTCACCGGCGACCGTGTGCTCGACGCCAGCGGCTGCATGGTCAGCCCAGGTTTTGTCGATCTGCATGTGCACCTGCGTGAGCCTGGCCGAGAGGAGGCCGAGACTGTTGAAACTGGTTCGCGTGCTGCGGCGCTGGGTGGCTTCACCGCAGTCGTTGCGATGCCGAACACCGAGCCTCCCCACGACAGCGTTGCGGTGGTGCAGATGGTGCGCCGCCTCGGCGAGCAAGCTGGTCTGTGCGAAGTGTTGCCCAGCGGTTGCATCACCATCGGCCGCGCTGGCGAGGTGCTCGCCCCAATGGCCGAGCTCGCTGCTGCTGGAGTGCATATCTTCACCGACGACGGCACGGGCGTGCAGGATCCGCTGCTCATGCGCAGGGCGCTTGAGTACGCAAAGAGCCTCGGCATTCTGCTCGCGCAGCACTGCGAAGTGAGCCGCCTCACCGAGGGCGCCGTGATGCACGAGGGCGGCTGTTGCTCGCGCCTTGGTGTTCCCGGATGGCCATCAGTAGCCGAGGAGCTCATGGTGTTTCGCGATATCGAGCTGTCGCGGCTCACCGGCGCCCCTGTTCACTTTTTGCACCTGTCCACGGCGAAGAGCGTCGACCTCGTTCGCGGAGCCAAGGCCGAAGGACTGCTCGTTACCGCCGAGGCGGCACCGCATCACTTCACGCTGACCGACGAACTGTTGTCGGGCTTCGACCCCATCTTCAAAGTGAACCCACCGTTGCGCGAACTCACCGACGTGATTGCGGTGCGTCAAGGCCTCGCCGACGGCACCATCGATGCCATCGCCACCGATCACGCGCCGCACCCTCCAGAACTCAAAGAGATGCCGCTCGATCAAGCGCCCCCGGGCATGCTCGGTCTCGAAACGTCGCTTGCGCTCTCGATCAGCGAGCTCGGTTTGCCGCTACAACAGGTAGTTGCTTTGCTGTCCTGGAAGCCTGCGGCAATTGCCGGCGTTGCCGATCGCCACGGGCGTGCGCTCGAGGTCGGCGCGCCAGCAAACATCACCGTGTTCGACCCCAACTTGGCGTGGACCGTCTCGTCGAGCGGACTCGCCAGCAAGAGCCGTAATACCCCATACGCAGGTCGTTCAGTGCGAGGCAAGGTTCGCCACACGGTGTTCGGCGGCAATCCGGTTGTTGTCGACGGTCAGGCTCAACGATGAATGAATATGCAAGGTTCTGTATGATTATGCAAGGATGGATACTGTGACGATTCAAGAAGCTGCCCTCGTACTCGCCGACGGAAGTGTTTTCGAAGGCGAACTCATTGGCGCCGCTCCAGCCTCTGGCATCGCCAGCGGCGAAGTGGTGTTCAATACGGTGCTGTCGGGCTACCAAGAGGTCATCACCGATCCCAGCTACGCCGGCCAGATCATCACGTTTACCTACCCGCACATCGGCAACTACGGAGCATCGCTGGCCGACTTCGAGTCGCGCCGCCTGTTCTGTCGCGGTGTCATCGTTCGCGATCTGGCTCGGCGTGAGTCGAACTACCGCTCCGACGCTCATCTCGACGCCGTACTTAAGCGCTATGGCGTCAGCGGCATTGCGGGTATCGATACCCGTCGGCTCACCCGTCTGTTACGCGATTCAGGAGCGATGAGCGGCGCGTTTGGCACGGCCGACGTGGCGTCGCTTCATGCAGCAGCAATCGCTGAGCCTGGCACCGACGGCGTTGATCTCGTCTCGCAGGTCACAACGCCCGCTCCGTACACGGTTGGCGCGGGCGAGCGTCGAATCGTTGCCTACGACTTCGGCATCAAGTACTCAATTGTCGATTACCTCGCCACGCTCGGCACGGTCATCGTGGTGCCCGCCAATACGTCGGCAGAAGAGGTGCTCTCGTTGGCGCCGAGCGGCGTGTTCTTGTCGAACGGTCCGGGCGACCCATCAGTGCTCGATTACGCCGTCCGCTCCATCCAAAACCTGGTTGGTCGAGTACCAGTGTTCGGAATCTGTCTCGGCCATCAGTTGCTCAGCCGTGCGCTCGGTGGCACCACGTTCAAACTGCCGTTCGGGCATCACGGCGGCAACCACCCGGTGCAACACGTTGCGAGTGGCAAGGTTGAGATCACCAGCCAGAACCACAACTTTTGTGTCGACCCCGATTCGCTTGAGGGCATTGTCGACATCACTCACATCAACCTCAACGATCACACCAACGAAGGAATGTCTGTGCGTAATCAGGCTGCGTTCAGCGTGCAGTATCACCCTGAGGCGGGTCCCGGCCCGCACGATGCCAGCTACTTGTTTGGCATGTTCGAGGACATGATGGACGATCCCATTTCGTGGCGCGATCGCCCAATGGTGCGCCGGGCTACGCCCGCGCGAACGCCCGGACTCCCGCAAGCCGAATTGGGCGTGGCCTGATGCCAAAGCGCACCGACATACACAGCATTTTGATTATCGGCAGTGGCCCAATCGTCATCGGGCAAGCCTGCGAGTTCGACTACAGCGGCACTCAGGCGTGTCGAGTGCTGCGCGAGGAGGGCTACCGCGTCATTCTTGCGAACTCCAATCCGGCCACCATCATGACCGACCCCGATTTCGCTGATGCCACGTACATCGAGCCGCTCACTCCCGAGGTTGTGGCGCGCATTATTGAGCGCGAGCGTCCCGACGCAGTGCTCCCAACGATGGGTGGTCAAACTGCGCTCAACATTGCAATGACCTTGTTCGAGCGCGGTCTCGTTGGTGTGCCGGGAACCCCCGAACTCATTGGCGCGAACGCAGAGGCAATCTCTACTGCCGAAGATCGCGAGAAGTTCAAGAAGGCGATGATCGAGATCGGTCTCGATGTGCCAGCGAGTGGCATCGCTCACACTCTCGACGAAGCCATCAAGGTGCTCGAAACCATTGGTCTTCCATGCATCATTCGTCCGGCCTACATCCTTGGTGGTCGGGGCACGGGTATCGCCTCTACCTTCGAAGAGTTCACACACTTGGCCAGTGAGGGAATTGCATGCAGCCCCATCGGCGAGATTCTGGTTGAGACCAGCATCGCCGGCTGGAAAGAATACGAACTCGAGGTCATGCGTGACCGTAACGACAACTGCGTCATCATCTGCTCCATCGAGAACTTCGATCCAATGGGCGTGCACACCGGCGACTCGATCACCGTGGCCCCAGCGCAAACGCTCAGTGATGTCGAGTACCAGCGCATGCGCGACGCAGCGTTTGCCTGTATCCGTCGAGTCGGTGTCGAGACCGGCGGATCCAATGTGCAGTTTGCAGTGAACCCACTCAACGGCGATCAGGTCGTTATCGAGATGAACCCACGCGTGTCGCGCTCGTCGGCCTTGGCCTCGAAGGCCACTGGCTTTCCAATCGCCAAGATCGCGGCGAAGCTCGCCGTTGGGTACACGCTCGACGAGATCCCCAACGACATCACCAAGATGACGCCAGCCAGCTTCGAGCCGAGCATCGACTACGTCGTCACCAAGATTCCGCGCTGGGCGTTCGAGAAGCTGCCCGGCACCAGCGGCGTGCTTGGCACGCAGATGCAAAGCGTGGGCGAGGCGATGTCCATCGGCCGCACATTCCCCGAGAGTTTGCAGAAGGGTCTTCGTTCGCTCGAGCAGGGTCGCATGGGCCTCAACTGCGACCCAGCCGAGCTCCAATATGCCGAACTCTCCGACGAGACACTGCTCACTGCAGTTGGCATCCCGACACCCGAGCGCATCTTCCAGGTTGGCGAACTTCTGCGTCGCTCGCTCTCGATCGAAACCATTCACGACGCTTGCCGCATCGACCCGTGGTTCCTCGATCAGATGAGCATCATTCTCGAAGAGCGCACGGTGCTGAACCAGCGCGGATCCGCCGCTGCGCTCACTCGGGCCGAATGGCGTCGCGCAAAGCGGCTTGGGTTCAGCGATGCGCAGTTGGCGTATCTCTGGAACGAATCTGAAGCACACGTTCGTTCCGCTCGTGAAGCTGCCGGCGTTGTGCCCACCTATAAGACTGTCGATACGTGTGCCGCCGAGTTCGCTGCGCAGACCCCGTATCACTACAGCACCTACGAAGATGAAGACGAAGTTCGTCCCTCCACGAAGCCCAAGGTCATCATCTTGGGCTCAGGGCCAAACCGCATTGGTCAAGGCATCGAGTTCGACTACTGCTGTGTGCATGCTTCGTTCAGCCTGCGCGAGGCGGGCTTTGAAACCGTGATGGTGAACTGCAACCCCGAGACCGTCAGCACCGACTACGACACCAGCGATCGTCTCTACTTTGAGCCGCTGACCAAAGAAGATGTGCTGAACGTCATTGCTGCTGAGACTGCAGCAAGTGGGGGAGTCGCACCCAAGGTCATCGTGTCGCTCGGTGGACAGACCCCACTGAAGCTGTCTGGCGAGTTGCCGCCCAGCATCATTGCGGGCACGTCGCCTGCATCTATCGACCTTGCCGAAGACCGCGAGAAGTGGGCGGCGTTGTGTCAGAGCCTCAACATTCCTCAGCCTCCAGGTGGCACTGCCTTCGACCTCGAGCAGGCGCTGCAGATTGTCGACACGGTTGGGTTCCCCGTTCTCGTTCGTCCGAGCTACGTGCTCGGTGGTCGGGGCATGCAGATCGTGCACGACCGCAACCATCTCGCTCGGGCAATGGCCGAACTGTCTGGCTTTGGCAGCCTCGGTAAAGAGGGCGGGCTCTCGTCTGAGCGTCCCGTGCTCGTCGACCGCTTCCTTGAGGATGCCACCGAAGTCGATGTCGACGCCGTTCGCGACCACACCGGTGAGGTACTCATCGGTGGCGTCATGGAGCACGTTGAAGAAGCTGGCATCCACAGCGGCGACTCAGCGTGCGCGATTCCGCCGCAGACATTGCCAGGCTGGGTTGTCGAGGTCATCGAGTCGTACACGCGGGCCATCGCCGCTGCGCTCGATGTTCGCGGGCTCATCAATGTGCAGTTCGCTGTGCTCGGTACAACGGTGTACGTCATCGAAGCCAACCCGCGCGCTAGCCGCACGGTTCCGTTTGTCGCCAAAGCCACCGGTGTGCCGTTGGCCAAGGTGGCCACTCGAGTCATGCTGGGCGCCTCACTTGGCGAACTCCGCATCGAGGGCTTGCTGAAGAACCCGGTGAGCAACGGTCATGTGTGCGTGAAAGAGGCCGTGTTGCCGTTCAGTCGCTTCCCCGATGTCGACACGGCGCTCGGACCAGAAATGCGATCCACCGGCGAGGTCATGGGTATCGACACCACGTTCGGCCGGGCCTTCTTCAAGGCCGAACTCGCGGCAGGCACACTGTTGCCAACGTCGGGCACGGTGTTCTTGTCGCTGGCCGACGGGGACAAGCCTGCCGGCATTGTTGTTGCCACTCGACTTCGTCAACTCGGACTCGGCATAGCGGCCACCGTTGGCACTGCTGCCTACCTCGCGAAGTTTGGTATCACCGTCGATCAGGTGGTGGGCAAGGTCAGTGAGGGTGCCAAGATCACCGCTGTCGACCTGATTGCCGACGGCAAGGTGAGCTTCGTCGTGAACACGCCACAGGGTCGCGGTGGGCGCACCGATGGCGAACGCATTCGCAAGGCAGCCAACGTGCACAGGGTCAGCTCGGTCACCACTGTCGAAGCCGCTCTCGCCGCGATGCAAGGTCTCTTCGAGCAGGCTGGTGAACCGCTCGAGGTTCGTACGCTGCAGGAGTATCACGCCCGATGAGTGCGCCAGCGCCTGCGGCCCAACCCGACATGTCAGTCATGGTTGGCACGCTCGCGTTTGCGAATCCGATCATGACCGCCTCGGGCACGTCGGGCCACGGTAGCGAGCTCGCTCCCTACGGCGATCTGGCTCGCCTCGGTGCAGTGGTCGTCAAGTCGTTGGCGCCCTACGAGTGGGCCGGCAATCCAGCCCCACGTGTACACCCAACACCGCAAGGCATGATCAATGCTGTTGGGCTGCAAGGTGTAGGCGTGCAGCGTTGGATTCACGAAGAGCTCCCCGCGCTCACCGCTACCGGCGCCAGAGTGGTGCTCAGTATCTGGGGTCGCTCGGTGGCCGACTACGCCGCCGCGGCCGAACAGGTCGCAGCGATTGGTCCGGCCGTCGTTGCTGTCGAGGTCAACTTGTCGTGTCCGAACCTCGAAGGGCGTCGTGGCATCTTTGCTCACGACCCTGCGCTCAGTGCCGAGGTCATGGCCGCCACAGCCGTTTGTGGTCGTCCGCGTTGGGGCAAGCTGAGCCCCAACACCGATCGACTCGTCGAGGTAGCCGCGGCGGTTCACGAGGCCGGTGCCGAAGCGGTCACACTGATTAACACGTTGCTCGGCATGGTCATCGATCCGGTGACGCGACGGCCAGCGTTAGGTAACGGTGGCGGCGGATTATCGGGGCGCGCCATCCATCCGATTGCCGTGCGAGCTGTGTACGACGTGCACGCTGCACTGCCAACGTTGCCTATTATCGGTGTCGGGGGAGTCGCCGGCGGATGGGATGCTGCCGAACTCATGTTGGCCGGTGCGTCGGCAGTTCAGGTGGGCACCGCCACGTTTGCCGATCCCCGTGCTCCATGGAATGTGCTCGAGCAACTCCAGTCGTGGGCGGCCGCAGAGGGTATCACTGCGTTGCGCGAACTCACCGGTGCAATTGGGTGACTTGTGTCGTTGTTTGCGCACGCGGGGAATGGCAGATCGCGGCGTTCACGCGGGCTAGAGTTCGCACATGGCTACTCCTCCCGTACTGACTCCCGAACAGCGTGCAAACGCACTTGCGAAAGCCGCTGAGGCCCGCGCAGCACGCGCCGAATTGAAGACCCAGCTCAAGCTTGGCTCGGTCACACTTGCCGAAGCGCTGGCATCAACGAACAACACTGTTGGCAAGCTCAAGGTCGTCTCGATGCTCGAGTCGCTTCCTGGCGTCGGCAAAGTCAAGGCTCGCAAGGTCATGACCGAAATCGGAATTGCCGACAATCGTCGCGTCCAAGGCCTCGGCACTCAGCAGAAGCAGGCCTTGCTGGACCAGCTCGGCAAGTAATGCGTCAGCGGTGCTCGTGAGTCACGGCGAGCCGCTGATCGTCGTTGTTTCAGGCCCCGGTGGGGTCGGCAAAGGAACGATCGTCGAGGAGCTTGTCAAGAGAGATTCGAAACTGTGGCTCAGCCGCAGCTGGACCACTCGCGTCCGGCGCGATGGCGAACCCGCCGACGCGTACGTGTTTTCGACCCGAGCAGAGTTTGAAGCACGCATTGCTTCGGGCGGATTTCTCGAGTGGACCGAGTTTCTCGGCAATTACTATGGCACCCCGAACCCCGAACCCATCGATGCGCTCGATCTCGTTTTAGAGATCGAAGTCGATGGAGCCCGGCAAGTCACAGAACTGCGCGAAGATGCGGTCTTGATCTTCGTATTGCCTCCGTCACGGGCGGAGCAAGAGCGCAGGTTGCGTGGCAGGGGCGATGCTGATCAGAAAGTCGCCGAACGCTTGCGTAAGGCCGAAGACGAAGAACCGGTCGGAATGGCGTTGGCCGACTATGTCGTGGTGAACGACGATCTCGAACAGACCATCGACGAGATGCTGGCAATCATTTCGCACTGCCGTAATAACCCCAACCGGGTTCGCACCCGTGTGGGCCGCGATCAATAGATAAACACAGAATCCGCAGCCGTGACCGCTAAGCTTCCACGGCTACTTACCGAGGAGGCCGCAGCCCATGGCGCGTACCAACGACACGATGATGAACCCACCGATCGAGGAGCTCCTCGACCGTACTGATTCCAAATTCAGCCTCGTCACCCTGGCGGCGCGACGCGCCCGTCAGATCAACTCGTACTTCAACCAGCTCGGCGACGGACTCGGTCACATGGTTCCTCCTCAGGTGTCATCGATCGCCCGCAAGCCGCTCAGCATCAGCTTCGAAGAAATCGCTGCCGACAAGATCGTGCCGGTTCCTGTCGCTGTAGCTGTCGTAGAAGAGGCCGCAGCCGACGAGGCTGACACCGCCGTCTGAGACGGAGGTTCGCCATGTCGGCAGTACACGGCAAGACCATTGTCGTCGGAGTAACCGGCGGTATTGCTGCGTACAAGGCAGTCGATTTGTGTCGTCGATTGGTCGATGCAGGCGCCCACGTGGTGCCCGTGATGACCGAAAGCGCCGAACGGTTTATTGGTCGTACCACGCTTTCTGCGCTGTCGAGCGAGCCGGTGCAGACCAGCCTGTGGGACGAGGCATCGCCCATCCCACACACCAAGCTTGGCCAGCGCGCCGACCTCATTATCGTGGCCCCGGCTACTGCCCATGTCATCGCTGCATACGCGGCCGGGCTCAGCACAGACCTGCTTACCAACACGTTGTTGGCCACTCGTGCACCGGTCATCGTGTGTCCCGCAATGCATACCGAAATGTGGGAGCACCTCTCGGTGCAAGACAACCTGTCTGTGTTGCGCCGTCGCGGCGTCATCATTGTCGAACCCGATGAGGGTCGTCTCGCCGGTGGCGATGTTGGCAAGGGTCGCCTTGCGTCTCCAGAACGAATCGTGGCGGCCGCCGAGCGAGTGCTTGGGCCCGCCGATTTCGTGGGCGTGCGCGTTGTCGTCACCGCTGGTGGAACCCGTGAGCCAATCGATGCGGTGCGTGTCATTGCCAACCGCAGTAGCGGCAAGCAGGGTTATGCCATTGCCGCCGAGGCTGCGTCACGCGGCGCCATTGTCACCCTCATTTCTACGGTCGAGTTACCAACTCCAGCCGACGTCGAACTCGTCGCAGTAGAGACCGCCGCCGAAATGGGCGCTGCAGTCATCGCCGCTGCGGGCTCCGCCGATGTTGTTGTGATGGCGGCAGCCGTCGCCGACTTTCGTCCAGCACGTGCGGTCGACAACAAGATCAAAAAGGATGCCGGGGTGTTCGATCTGGCCCTCGAGTCCACTGCCGACATTTTGGCGGGCCTGGGCCAGCGCAAGACCCCCGGCCAGACATTGGTCGGCTTCGCCGCAGAGACCGACGACCTCGTCGCCAACGCCGAGGCAAAGATGCGCCGCAAGAACCTCGATCTTGTCGTTGCTAACGATGTCAGTGCTGCTGGCGTAGGATTCCAGCACGACACCAACGCTGTGTGTCTGCTTCGGCCCGACACAGCAATGGTCACGATCAGCCTCACCGACAAGCGGTCGGTTGCTCGCGCGGTTCTCGACGCAGTAGCCGAGATTCGGCTCGCCAAGTCGTGACATACTCATTCAGTTCTAACGTGACAATCTCAACCATCGAAATCAATCGGGGAGCAGTGCAGTGAGCAAGTGGACATTCACAAGTGAGAGTGTGACCGAGGGTCACCCCGACAAGATGGCCGATCAGGTCAGCGATGCCGTACTCGACGCCATCCTCACCGAAGACCCCAACGGCCGTGTTGCATGTGAGACATTGCTCACCACCGGCTTGTGCGTGGTGGCTGGCGAGATCACCACCTCGGCCTATGTCGATATCCCCAAACTGGCCCGCGAGGTCATCAAAGAGATCGGCTACGACAACGCTCTGTACGGCTTCGACGGCAACACCTGTGGCGTCATCGTCAGCATCGACGAGCAAAGTGCTGACATCGCCCAAGGTGTCGATAAGAGCGAAGAACTTCGTGGCGGCAAGGCCGGCGAAGACACCATCAACGGTCAAGGCGCTGGCGACCAGGGAATGATGTTTGGCTACGCCTGCAACGAGACCCCCGATCTGATGCCGCTGCCAATCTGGTTGGCACATCGTTTGGCCGAGCGTCTTAGCGAAGTCCGCAAGTCGGGTGCTGTGCCGTATTTGCGCCCCGATGGCAAGACTCAGGTCACGTTCGAGTACGAGCATGGCATTCCAGTGCGGCTCTCACACGTACTCGTGAGCACCCAGCATCAAGACGGCGTCGACCGCGACACGATGATTCGGCCAGACCTCATCGAGCAGGTCATCCGCCCCATCGTTCCGGCAGCGTTCGCCGACGACGACTACAACGTGTACGTCAACCCAACCGGCAAGTTTGTTGTCGGCGGTCCTCATGGCGACACGGGCCTCACGGGCCGCAAGATCATTGTCGACACGTATGGCGGCATGGGTCGCCACGGTGGCGGCGCGTTCAGCGGTAAGGATCCCAGCAAGGTCGACCGTTCGGCTGCTTACGCAGCGCGTTGGGTCGCCAAGCACGTGGTCGCCTCTGGCGCAGCCTCACGCTGCGAAGTGCAAGTTGCCTACGCAATCGGCATGGCTCAACCGGTCAGCATCTTGGTCGAGACCTTCGGTACGCACACGGTCGACCCTGCGGTCATCGAAGCTGCCGTTCGCGATGTCTTCGACCTGCGTCCCGCAGCAATCGTGCGAGACCTCGATCTCAAGCGCCCCATCTTCCGCAAGACCGCTGCCTACGGTCACTTTGGTCGTTCGCTGCCAGAGTTCACATGGGAGAACGTCAGCCGTCTGGCCGACTTCAAGGCAGCGATCGGCGCCTGATTCTGGTGACGCCACCGGCGTCGCCGGAACTGCTTGTTGCCCGGGTGGTTCCCGATGTCTCCGGTCTTGATCGGCAGTTCGATTACCTCGTTCCCGACAAGCTGCGCGCTCGCGTTGGCATCGGCGCGCTTGTTCGCATAACCCTCAACGGTCGTCGCATCGGCGGCTGGGTTGTTGGCGTCGGTCCACCTGACCCCAACATCGCCATCGACAAACTGTTGGCCATCACCAAGGTCACGGGGATCGGCCCATCGCAAGAAGTCATCGACTTATCTCGATGGGCGAGCGTTCGTTGGGCCGGTCCGCTTCGAGCGTTCTTGGTGTCTGCGTCGCCTGCGGGGGCTGTGATTGCATTGCCAGCGGCTGCGTCTGGGGGAGTAGTTCCCGAACCTGTGCATCACGGCGCGCGCCAGATCTTGGCAGCCGGAGGCGGCGTACTTCGCTTGCCCCCAGCTGCCGATGTCACGCCCGTTGTACTGGCGGCCTGCATGCTCGGTCCGGTGCTCGTCGTGACCCCGTCGGTACATCAAGCGCGAATGGTTGCCATTCGATTACGACGCGCTGGACGCACTGTTGCCGTGCTTCCCAATGAATGGGCCGCGGCGGCCGGCGGAGTCGATGTTGTGATCGGCGCAAGAACCGCTGTGTGGGCGCCGTGTGCCGGCGTTGCCTCGGTCGTTGTACTCGACGAGCACGACGAAGGTCTGCAAGATGAACGCCAGCCCACGTGGCATGCCCGAGACGTTGCCTGCGAGCGAGCTCGTCGAGCGGGTGTGCCAGTCATGCTCGTGTCGCCGTGCCCAAGTGCCACAGCAGTTGCGTCGGTCGGCATCAACAACGTGTTTCGGCCGTCCGTAGGCGACGAACGCGCTGGCTGGCCCATTGTCGAGATCGTCGATCGCACGCGTGAAGAACCATGGCAACGCAGCCTCGCGACGTCGGCGCTCATACGCCATCTCCGCGACCCGCAACGGCAAGTGGTGTGCGTGCTCAATACAACAGGCCGCGCCCGGCTGTTGGCCTGCCGCAGCTGTCGAGCGATGCAGCGCTGCGAAACATGCGAGGCAGCCGTAGCGCAGCACGACGACGGCCAGTTTGTGTGCGGCCGCTGCAGCAAGGTGCGTCCGCCCGTGTGTCAGGCGTGCGGCGCCAGCGCGTTCGCTGCGCTTCGCATCGGAGTCACCCGCCTTCGCGAAGAACTCGAGGCCGCTGCCGGTAGGCCAGTGGTGGCTATCGACTCCAAAGCTGCCGACACCGAGGCGGTTCCCGATGCAGGCGTATATGTCGGAACTGAAGCAGCGTTGCACCGTGTTCGCCGAGCAGACACGGTTGCGTTTGTCGACTTCGACGCCGAGTTACTTGCGCCGCGATATCGCGCCACCGAAGAAGCGCTCGGCTTGTTGGCGCGGGCAGCGAGGCTTGTTGGTGGTCGAGCCGATGGCGGTCGAATCTTGGTGCAGACCTTCTTGCCCAAACATGAGGTGCTCGATGCTGTGTTGCACGCAGATCCGGGCCGATTGATGGCCAAAGAACTGCAGCGACGGGCCAGCCTCGGCTTCCCTCCGTCGGGGGCATTGGCCGTAGCGAGTGGAGCTGGCGCAGCCGAATTCGTTGGCGGTTTGGCGTTGATGTCGGTGCAGGCCGCAGCGGTTTCCGACGGCAGGTATTTGTTGCGCGCCGCAACCTGGGACGAGCTCAGCCAAGCGATAGCGGCCACACCGCGACCACGAGGCAGCCGAGTGCGTATCGAGGTCGATCCGCCGCGTATCTAGCTCGGGTTGGGCGTTGCTCGCGTGGTGCTGAGCAAACGAAAGCCCTTTGCAGAGGCCATGCGCTCGGTGGGGTAGCCCTGATTCGTGAGCCAAGTTTGCAGAGAATCGGAGCCGAGGTGCTTCTGCACGACCATCGTTACGTGGCCTGTTGGGCTCAGACGGGGCAGCCAGCGCAGCAAGAGATCGTGCAACGGTCCCTTGCCGATATGGATTGGAGGATTACTCCAGATGGTGTCGAACACCACGTCGGCGGGTATGTCGTCGGGCAGGCAAGCACGCACGTTGGAGACATTGTTGGCCTCGGCGTTTTGGCGGGTCAGGGCTACCGCACGCTCGTTCACGTCTACAGCCCACACAACCGCGTCAGGAGAACGCTTGGCCATCGAGATGGCGATGGCGCCTGCGCCGCAGCCGAGATCGAGCAGATTGCCGGTGGCTGAAGGCGCCGATGCCTTTAAGAGCAACAGGCGAGTGCCGGTGTCGAGCGCGCCATAACTGAACACGCCGCGATCGGTTGTGAGCTTCAGCGTGCCCTCGGGAAGGGCCACGGTGATTACGTAAGGCTGGCTAGCCGACGATGGCTGCGGGCTAAAATAGTGCTCGTTCGTCATAGCGCGGTTGTCCTTGCAGGGGTGAGTAGCCTCTCAGTGTGGCCTACGAAATACGCACCTTTGGTGATCCAGTCCTGAAAACAAACGCGGCTCCGATCACCGAAATTGACGGCAAGATCGCCCGCTTGATCGACGAGATGTTCGACACGCTCTACTCCAGCGATAGCGGTATTGGTCTTGCCGCCCCTCAGATCGGCGTTCAAAAGCAGATATTCATCTGGGAAGTCGACGATGAGGAGATGGTCATCATCAACCCTGAGATCGTTGAGAGCAGCGGTGAGCTGCTGTTCGACGAGGGATGCTTGAGTCTCCCTGGTTTGTATGCCGAGATTCTGCGCCCGAAAGATGTGTTGATGCGAGGCCTCGATATCGATGGCAACGTGATCGAACTCGAGGCCACCGATTTGATGGGTCGCCTGTTTCAACACGAGATCGACCACCTGCACGGCATGTTGATGTTCGATCGCATGTCTGCCGACCAACGCAAAGAGGCGCTCGCCGAGTACAGCCGCATCACCAGCAACCAGGCACCCGCTCGCGCTCCACGCCGGTTGAAACTCAAGTGACGCAATTGGCTGCGCTACCTACGGGTAGGCCCCAGCGAATTGTCTATCTCGGTACGCCCGAAATCGCGGTGGCTCCGCTCGAAGTGCTCGTTGCTGCTGGCTTCGACGTAGTGCTTGTGGTCACTCGTACCGACAAGCGGCGCGGCCGTGGCACCGAGCTGTCGCCGAATCCCGTGAAGGAAGCGGCCACGCGACTCGGTCTCGAAGTGAGCCACGACGTCGAAGACGTGCTCCGAGTCAACGCAGATCTCGGTGTGGTCGTGGCCTTTGGTCAGATCATCAAGCCGCACATTCTCGAACAGCTAGCGATGATCAACTTGCACTTCTCGTTGTTGCCGCGCTGGCGTGGGGCGGCCCCAACCGAGCGAGCAATTTTGGCTGGCGACGAAGTCACTGGCGTGTGCCTGATGCAAGTGGCCGTCGATCTCGATGCCGGGCCGTTGCTCGACATGGTTGAGGTCTCTGTGGCGTCTATCGACACGGCCGACGCGCTTCGCCAACGACTCGTCACCGTGGGCTGCGAGCGGCTCGTTGTCGCCCTCGAACACGGGCTTCCCGAGCCGCAGCCACAGGTCGGCGAGGTTACGTACGCCGCCAAATTGAGTATCGATGAGTTCCGCGTGAACTGGCGAGAGTCTGCCCGTGTCATCGATCGAATGGTTCGGGTCGGTCTTGCGTGGACAATGTTTCGCGGTCGTCGGTTGAAGATCGTCGAGTGCGAACTTGGTGTTGAGATCGGTGGGCCTGGCGACTTTCTCAGTGGCAACGTCATTGCGTGCGGAAACGGGTCGATCACGCTCATTCGGGTGCAACCCGAGGGCAAGCCTGTCATGGACGCTGCGGCGTGGGCCAACGGCGCTCGGCCCAACACATCTGACAATCTTCTCGATTCGCCCACATGAATCAGCGTCGTCCTCAACAACGCCCGGCCCCGCGCCGCGAGGCCCGTCAGAACGCGCGCGAAGTCGCATACGAGGCATTGCTCCGCATTGATCACGAAGGCGCGTATGCCAACCTCGTGGTGCCGGCGCTGCTCGACCGCAGTTCGCTCAGCGATCAAGATCGCCGCTTCGTCACAGACCTTGTGTATGGCACCACGCGTATGCGTCGCGCATGCGAGTCGTTGGTCGAGCGCTTCGTGCTCACTGAGCCCGACCCCGAAGTTCGCACGCTGCTTCGCCTCGGCGCATATCAGCTTGCCTTCGGAGGCACTGCTCCTCATGCCGCAGTGGGCGAGACCGTCGAGTTGGCCCATCCCAAGGTGCGCGGGTTTGTCAACGCAATTCTGCGTCGCGTCGCTGGCGCCGAGAAGGTGTGGCCCGACGATGCATCGCGTTTGAGCTATCCCGATTGGATCGTCGATCGTTTCGTTGCCGAGCTCGGCGAGTTCGAGGGCTTCGCAGCGCTCGAATGCATGAACGAGCCGCCACCGGTTCACGAGCGTGCCGATGGATACATCCAAGATCGCGCCAGTGGCTGGGTCGCCGATCTGGTTGGCGCCGTGGCTGGCGAGCGCGTGCTCGATGTGTGTTCGGCCCCCGGCGGCAAGGCAACGGCAATGGCGTCTACTGGTGCGCTCGTCATTGCCGCCGATCTGCAGGCTCATCGTGCGGCACTTGTGGCAGACAACGCACATCGCATCGGATACGACATTCCTGTGGTGGTTGCCGATGGCACGTTGCCGCCGTTTCGCGAAAAGAGTTTCGATCGCGTCCTCATCGATGCTCCGTGCAGTGGCCTCGGGGCCCTTCGTCGTCGCCCCGACGCGCGTTGGCGAATTTCAGAGCAAGACATTGTCGACCTCACCGGCATTCAGCGACGCCTTCTCGACGCGACTGCGCCGTTGGTGCGGCCTGGGGGAGTGCTCGTCTACAGCGTGTGCACCATCACCGCTGCTGAGTCCATCGATCACCCCACACCCGATGGTTTCGAAGTCATCACCGACGATGTCGGCGATGAATGGACATCGTTCGGCAAGGGCTTTCGAATCCTGCCGCAAGACGCCGACACCGATGGCATGGTCATCATTCGATACCGTTCTTTGCAATGAACAGCGATCAGCAACCGGTGTTGGCCAAGGTGCTCACGGTCAGCGACGGCGTGAGCTACGGCACTCGTGACGACCTCAGCGGACGTGCGCTCGTAGAACAACTTGGTCATGCTGGTTTCGATGTTGTCGAGCATCGGGTCACCGCCGACGGCGCCGACAATGTCGCCGACGCCCTTCGCCAAATGTGCGATTCGTTTAGCGGCCTCATCGTCTCTACCGGTGGCACAGGTTTTGCGCCTCGTGATCAAACCCCCGAAGGCACTCGGCTGGTCATCGAGCGCGAAGCTCCAGGCCTGGCCGAAGCAATGCGCTTAGTGAACCCGCTCGGCCGGTTGAGCCGAGGCGTTGCCGGCATCCGCGGTCAAGCGATTATCTGCAACACGCCTGGCTCGCCGAAGGGCTGTGTCGAACAGCTCGGTGCCATCATCGACATTGTTGGTCACGCAGTTCGTTTGCTGGCCGACGAGCCGACATCGCACTGACTCTGAACGCACGCAGCCGCGCTGCTGCGACAATTCATCTCCAACTTCGCTTGTGTTGGCCTATCCTGACCACCGTGTTACGGCTCGTCCTTCCCAAAGGCTCCCTCGAAAAGGCAACCCTCGAATTGTTCGAGGCCGCCGATCTTGCTGTGAGTCGAAACTCATCGGTCGATTACAAGGCCACCATCGATGACCCTCGCATTGCCGAGGTGCGAATTCTGCGTCCGCAGGAGATTCCCACCTATGTGGCTGAGGGCCTTTTCGACCTTGGCATCACTGGTCGCGACTGGGTCGAAGAGACCGCCAGCGATGTGGTCAGCCTCGGCGAGCTCAAGTACTCGAAAGCCACTTCACTGCCGATTCGGGTGGTTGTGGCTGTGGCCGGCGATTCGCCAGCTCACACGGTCGACCAGCTTCCCCAAGGTCTGCGGGTCAGCACCGAATACCCCGAACTCACCCGGCGCTACTTCGCAGAAAAGGGCATCGAAGCCGACATCCGGCTGTCCTATGGCGCCAGCGAGGCCAAGATTCCCGATATCGCCGACTGCATTGTCGACATCACCGAAACCGGCCGGGCGTTGCGCGCCGCTGGCCTGCGAATCATCGACACGATGCTCACTAGCTATACCGAAGTGGTCGTGAACAAAGACTCCTACGCCGATCCAGTGAAGCGTCACGCCATGCAGCAACTGATGACCCTGCTCACCGGAACGCTCGATGCTCGCGGCAAGGTGCTGGTCAAGCTGAATGTGGCCCGCGAAAACCTCGATCAGGTGCTGGCGCTTGTGCCCGCTCTCAAGTCGCCTACGGTCAGCGAGTTGGCTGGCGACGGCGGCTTCGCCGTCGAGACGGTGGTCGCCAAGAATCAGATCAACGTGCTCATCCCGGCACTCAAAGACGCCGGTGCTACCGGCATTCTTGAACTGCCGATCTCCAAGATCATTGCCTAATGGTCGTCATCTCTGAGGAGCGCATGAGTGGCGTCGTCGCCGACTTCGACGATCCACGTGGCCTTGGCCACATCAACGCCGATGGCATCGTGTACCCGTTTCACTGTGTTTCGATTGCCGATGGCAGTCGGTCCATTGCAGTAGGCGACCTCGTGTCGTTCGTGGCGCTTGCAAAGCTTGGCCGCCACGAGGCTGGCGACATCAGATCACAGTGACCGTGGTCGGTGATCGTGATCGGCAGATGATCGACATCATTCGGTCGCTGCGCGAAGGCGAAGTGGTCACCTATGGAGACATTGCTCACGATGCCGGATATCCCGGCTTGGCTCGCCATGTGGGTCACCTGCTGGCTTCAACCCAAGAAACGTTGGCGTGGTGGCGGGTCGTGAATTCGGTGGGACGTCTGGTGCCTGGTAGCGAGGCCGAACAACGCGCTCTGCTTGCGGCCGAGGGCGTGTTGTGCGCTGGCGACCGGGTGAGATCGGCCAAATACGGGCGGTTTAGCTTGCGTTCTTGATCTGCACGAAGGCAATGCGGATGTTCGCGAGGGCGTCACGCATGGTTGCGGCATCTTCGCCGAGCCGGTCTCCGAGGCCTTCTACCAGGCACGCAACGGCGTCGATAGCAAGCACCGCTTGGGTCAGATCGGGTGGAATAGCACTGAGATGAATGGCTGCGAGCTCATAGAGGCCCATGACATGATTGGCGACAACAACGCTTGCGGGCACTTCGGCGAGTTGACGCCGTACGTCTTCCATGGCTTCGCGTGCGGTGTCTACCTGCGTATTCGAGGTTTCGTTCTCCACGTGCGGTAGTGTAACGGCCTACAACTGAGGCAAAGTGGGGCGCACGGCGGACTTGTCCAATGTCATCATCCCCCACCCGGCCACAACCGATCATGGCAGCTTCGGCTCTGCGATCAACAGTGAGCCGGGTCATGGCACCGCACACACCGCACCCTTGCAAGGGCGTGGCTCGTTCGTACCTTGGCTTTGCGTCGGCACACGACGACAACCAACAGGGAGAACAGCCCATTGCACAGGAGTGATCAGCCATAGCAACGCCGCAGCAGAACGAGCCCCGGTACAACGAGCGCATCCGTGCGCGTGAGGTACGCCTCATCGGAGCCGACGGTAGCCAAGTCGGAATTAAGACTTTGCCCGAAGCACTCTCGATGGCCCGCCAACTCGACCTCGACCTCGTCGAAGTCGCTCCGTTGGCGAACCCACCCGTTTGCCGAATCATGGACTACGGCAAGTTCCGTTATGAAGAGTCGCAAAAGGCCAAAGAATCTCGGAAAAAGACCATCCATGTGTCGATCAAGGAAGTAAAACTCCGTCCAAAGATCGGCAAGGGTGACCTAGACACCAAGGTTCGGCACATGCAGGAATTCCTCTCCGAAGGCCACAAGGTCAAGGTGACACTGCAGTTCCGTGGTCGCGAGATGGCTCACCCCGAGCTCGGATCTCGTCTTCTCGACACCGTGATTGCCCAAGTAGATGGCCTTGGAAAGGTCGAAACTCAGGCACGACTCGAAGGTCGAAATATGACGATGGTGTTGGCTCCCGAAAAGAAGGCACCGGTCAAAAAGGAACGTACGCCAGGTGAAGCCAAGTCCGCTACGGACGAAGCAGCCGACACGGGTTCTGACGATGGGGATCTCCCCGTCGAGGCCGAAGCCCAAGATTCGCAACCAGAACAGACACAAGCGCCAGAACCAGAACCAGTAGTTGAAGAGCAAGCGGTCGAGGCCGCTGGCGACGCAGTCTGATAACCGATCACTTCGTCAACGAACTCCCGGTGGGAAGTCCGTCGCCGATACTCACAAGATCCTCCATTCAGGACCCAACAAGGAATATTTGTATGCCCAAGATGAAGACCAGCAAGACAGCCGCCAAGCGGTTTAAGAAAACAGGCACCGGCAAACTTGTCCGCCTGCAGGCCAACCGTCAGCACCTGTTCGAGAAGAAGTCATCGACTCGTACCCGTCGTCTCGACGGCACCGTCGACGTGCACCCAGGTGATGCACGCAAGATCAAGCGTCTGCTCGCAGAGCGCTAAACCTCAACACAGTTAGTACTGACGAAGACCTCATTGGATTTGACGACGGCCCCAATGGGCCGAGAGAAGAAGGGATACCGACATGGCCAGAGTTAAGCGTGCGGTAGGTGCTCGTAAGCACCGTAAGGCAACACTTGAAAAGGCAAAGGGTTATTACGGCATGCGGAGCCGCTCGGCCCGCTTTGCCAACGAGCAGGTCATGCGTTCGGGGCAGTACGCCTTCCGCGACCGTCGTGCAAAGAAGGGCGAGTTCCGTCGTCTGTGGATCCAGCGCATTAACGCTGGTTGCCGCATGTTCGACATGAGCTACAGCCGTTTCATTGCTGGGCTCAATGCCGCAGGCATCGAAGTCGATCGCAAGATCCTCGCCGACCTCGCCGTGACCGACATCGAGTCATTTGGCAAGCTCGTGGCATCCGCCAAGGCAGCGCTCGCCTGAGCACGCCGCTGGCGTTCCAGCACCAAAATGTTCAGAGACTGCGGCGCCTCTTGGGGCGCCGCAGTGCTCGTTGGGACGACGGTGCGTTTGTCGTCGAAGGGCGCATTCTCATCGAAGAAGCGCGCCGTTCCGGGTGGGAGATTGAGGCGCAGTATGTAGCGCCAGGCGGTGAGCCCGTCGAAGGCACCGATTGCCCCATCTTTGATCTCGCCGCCAATGTCATCGAGCGGGTTGCGTCCACCGAGGCACCGCAGCCGTTGCTTGCCGTGGTCAAGATTCCACATCGATCCATCAGCGATCTCGCCGGCGCATCGCTGGTCGTCATTGGTGACCGCATTGCCGACCCCGGCAACCTCGGCACCATGCTGCGCTCCAGTGAGGCAGCAGGGGTGCAAGGAATCGTGCTGATCACGGGCTCGGTCGATCCGTACAACCCCAAGGTCGTGCGCGCTTCGGCTGGGGCGCTGTTTCATGTGCCGGTCATTGCCGATGTTGCGCTCCACGAACTTCAGGCGCTTGGCCTTGCGCTCGTCGGAACGTCGTCGCACACCGGTGTGGCCTACACCGAAGCCGATTTGGTCGCCCCGTTTGCGTTGGTGATGGGCAGCGAGGCACACGGTGTCGACGAGCAGATTCCCATCGACTCGTGGCTCACCATTCCGCACGCCGGTCGCGCCGAAAGTCTCAACGTGGCGATGGCCACCACCGTTGTCGTATTTGAAGCATTGCGTCAGCGCGGTCAGCGGTAAGGTGTCACCCGTGATGTCGCAACGATTTCCATGCCCCCGGGTTCGGCCTGGGGGAGTGTTGGTCGTTCGCTGACGCGCTCTCGAATGAATGCCGCCCGGGGGCTCGCACAGTGTTTGAGTCCGGTTGCAGGTCACTGAAAGGTTCTCTCGATGATTGAAGAAGTTCGTGGCGCGCTCGATGAGGCGCTGAAGAAAGTAGCCGGGGTTGTCACGCTCGACGAGTTGCGTGTCGTCGACTCCGAGGTGCTTGGTAAGCGCGGCGCGTTAGCGCAAGCAAAGACCAAGCTTGGCGCATTAGCAATCGACGATCGCAAGACCATTGGCCAGGCGATCAACGAGGCTATGGGCGTAGTCAGCGAGGCCGTCGAGGCCCGCCGCTCGACGCTGGCTCACGACGAAGTGAACGCCCGTATCGTTGGCGAGCGCATCGACCTCACCGAGGTAATGGGTCGTCCCACCCGCGGTCACCCACATCTGGTCACACAGGCTTGGGACCGGCTTGAAGACGTGTTCATGGGACTAGGTTTCCAGATCGCCGAGGGGCCCGAGGTCGAAACCGACTTCTATAACTTCGAGGCGCTCAATATGCCGCGTAGCCATCCGGCTCGCAGTGGCTTCGACACGTTGTTCACCGATTACCGCCAAGTGGTAGCCGATGCCGGAGACGAATCAGGCGATGCCGATCACGAGAGTTCAGTGCTGCTGCGCACGCATACATCGCCGGTGCAGATCCGGGTCATGCAAAGCATCGAGCCGCCGATCTACATGATCATGCCGGGTCGAGTCTTCCGTCGCGACACGCCCGATGCTACGCACATGCCTGTGTTCCATCAGATCGAGGGCTTGGTCATCGATCGCAACATCACCATGGCTCACCTTGCTGGCACGATTAGTGCGTTCACCAAGGCGTTCTTCGGTGGCGACTTCACCAGTCGCTTGCGCCCCAACTACTTCCCGTTCACCGAGCCTTCGGCCGAGTTCGACATTCAGCGCCCCGACGGCACATGGATCGAACTCGGTGGTTGTGGCATGGTCCATCCAAACGTGTTGCGCGCCGGTGGTCTTGACCCCGAAGAGTGGAGCGGGTTCGCGTTCGGATTCGGCATCGATCGCATGGCCCGCGAGCGCCACGGCATCGACGACATCCGCGATATGTACAGCAACGACATCCGTTTCATCGAGCAGTTCTGAGGCCGTCATGAGGATTGTTCTTTCTTGGCTCAACGACCTCGTAGCTGTTGGCGACGATGCCCCTGCACTGGCAGCGGCGTTGACTCAGCTCGGTATGCAGGTCGAACACATCACGCACGTCGGCTCAACAGTCGAAGGCGTCATCACGGCGCGCGTTCTGCGCACCGAACGTCACCCCGACGCGGCCAAGGTGCATCGCGTCTGGGTCGATGCGGGCGACGGTGTCGAGCGCCATGTGTGGTGCGGCGCATTCAACATGCAGGCCGACGACATCATTCCGCTCGCCACGCCAGGCACCACAATGCCCGATGGCCGGGTCATCGAGCCCCGTCCGATTTTGAGCATCGAGTCACAGGGCATGTTGTGCTCGGCTCACGAACTCGGTCTCGGCGACGATCACGGCGGCATTTTGATCATGGCGCCGGGCACGCCGTTGGGTCTGCCATATGGCGAGGCGCTTGGTCTGCAGAGCGAGGTCGTGTTCGACATCGACCTCACCCGTAACCGTCCCGATTGTTGGGGCCACCTTGGTGTGGCCCGCGACCTCGGTGCCCGCCTCGCATTGCCTGCGCCCCAGTTGGTGCAGCCGCTCTCGCCTGCGGGAGTTGAGCGCACAGCCACTGTCGATCTGGTCGATGGCGAACGGTGTCCACGGTTCACCACGCTGGTGCTCTCCGGAATACAGGTGGGGTCATCGCCCGACTGGATGGGTCGACGATTGCGTGCCGCCGGAATGCGACCAATCAACAATGTGGTCGACGTGAGCAACTACGTCATGCTCGAGCTCAACCAGCCCAATCATGCATACGACCTCGACACCCTTGGCGGCGGCGGATTCCGCATTCGGCTTGCTCGACCCAACGAGACAATCATCACGCTCGATGGAGTCGAGCGCACGGTGAGCCCCGACGACTTGTTGATCTGCGACGCCAACGACGCGCCCATCGGCATTGGTGGCGTGATGGGTGGTCTTCACAGCGAGATTTCCGATGCAACCACAGCCGTTGCACTCGAGATTGCCTACTTCGAGCAAACCGCAATGACCCGCACGATGAACCGCTTGGGCTTGCGCTCCGAAGCATCGGGTCGTTTCGAGCGAGGTGTCGACACGCACGGCATGGAGATGGCGCAAGCTCGCTTTGTCGAACTGCTGCGCGAGACCTGCCCCGATCTAGTGGTTCATGCTGGCGCCGTCGATGCGAGACACAGTGCGCTGCCGGCTCAGGTGCGTCCGGTCGAGGTGCGCGTCAGCCAGGTGAACCGCATCCTTGGCACCACGCTCGACGCGGCGCAGATCACTGCGTTGATCTCGCCGATCGGCTTCGATGTCGTTTCCGTCGAAGCCAATGTGCTCACGGTGAACTTGCCGTCGTGGCGTCCCGACAGCAGCGCCGAGATCGACGTTGTCGAAGAAGTAGCGCGCCATTTCGGTTACGACAAGCTAGGCGAGCTGGTGCCCAACTCCAGCATGCATGGCCGCCTCAGCGCGTATCAGCAACGCCGCCGTGCACTGCGGCAGGTGCTGCTCGGTCTTGGTCTTAGCGAGGCCATCACCGACTCGTTCCTCAGCGATGCGGCGCTTCGAGATACCGGCCTTGCCGACGATGCGATCCACATCACGAACCCGCTCATCGCCGACGAAGACGTCCTTCGTCCATCCATGCGAGCTGGGTTGCTGAAGGCGATCGCGTTCAACGAGTCACATCGTCGCTTTGGGCTGTCGTTCTTCGAAATCGGTCATGTGTATCCGCCAGGCGATCGAAGCACCGAGCTTCCTCCCGAATACGAAGGTCTCGCCATAGCGATGGCTGGCCGAGATGCCGTCAGCGCAATGTCGGTGTGGCGCGAGCTTGTTGCCTCGATGGGCCTTGGGGCGAGGGTCGATCAGTCCACCGTTCCACGAGGAATGCACCCCACTCGTTCTGCCACGTTGTCGCTTGGTCGCGACGTCGTTGGTGCCGTTGGCGAAATTCACCCGTCTGTGCTCGAAGCGTTTGGTGTAGCCGAGCGCGTCGCATGGCTCGAACTCGACCTCACTCGGTTGCTCTCGGCCGAACCAAAGATTGCTCAGTGGAAGGCCACGAGCCGTTATCCATCCAGCGATGTTGATCTCGCATTCGTGGTTGCCGACACGGTGCCAGCCGAGAAACTCGACAAGGCGATTCGCCAAGCGGCCGGTGGACTCTTGGTCGACCTGTCGCTGTTCGATGTGTATCGCGGCGCGGGAGTGGTCGATGGTTCCCGGAGCTTGGCGTATCGGTTGCGCCTGCAGGCCGCTGATCGCACACTCACCGACACCGAAGTGGCAGCGGTTCGAGCCAAGATCGTCACCGTTACCGGCAAGCTTGGCGCTCAGCTACGCGCCTAGGGGCGGGTCAGTTCCACTCAAGTTGTTCAGGGGCCTCGGCAAGCAACGCCTTCGGCCCGCCCGCTCGGCGCAACACGCGTCGCCACAGCTCGTTTGGTGCGTGCGAGAACAAGTCGTCAGGGGTGTAGGGCAACACCAACCACGCCCCTTCGCTGAGTTCGTCATCGAGCTGTCCGGGGCTCCAACCCGAGTAGCCCCGAAACACGCGAAGGTGCTGCAACGACTCGGCCAGCTCGTCGGGCAGTGTCGACAGGTCAACGGTGCTGATTCCGTTATCGAGCTCAGTGAATGCTTCGTCGCCAGCAGGCAGCGCAAGAGCAGCGAGCGCAATAAGCGTGTCGTCGCTCACTGGGCCACCGTCGAATACCACTTGTGGCTCCGAGAGGTGATGCATCCACGGATCAAGACCGCGAACGTGGGTCTCGTTGGTGGGCTTGTTGATGACTAGCCCGAAGGCGCCGTCTTCGTTGTGCTGCAACATGTAGATCACGGTGCGATGAAAGGTGGGCTCGTCGAGCAGGGGTACGGCTACGAGGACGCGCCCCTTTGTGGATGCCGTCGCAAAAGGGGATGAGTCCACCACCACATTGTGTCGCGTTGGCGCCTCCGTTGCGCGCCGAATGAGCATTCGGCGAATTTCGATCGTTGCATGATCATGCAGCGCGCTGTATGATCATGCGCCTATGGTTCGAGTAGGCATCATTGGCGCAAGTGGTTACACCGGGGCTGAGCTCCTGCGTATCGCTTCGCAGCATCCCGATTACGAGGTCGTCGTCGCTACTGGTGACACACAAGCTGGCACGCTGGCGGCATCGCTGTATCCCAGCCTCGCTGTCACGTATCCCAATCTCGTGTTCACCGAGTTCGACCTTGCGGCGGTCGAAGGACTCGATCTCGTGTTCCTCGGCTTGCCGCATGAAGCCTCGATGGAGCTTGCTCCGCAGTTGGTCGGACGGGTTGGCTGCGTTGTCGATCTATCTGCCGCGTACCGCCTCAAGGACGCGTCGCTGTACCCAACTTGGTATGGCTTCGAACACGATCAGCCCGAACTGCTCGCCGAAGCTGTCTATGGCCTTCCCGAGTTGTTCCGCAGCGAACTCAAGGGTGCTCGATTGATCGCAACCCCGGGTTGCCATGTCACGGCGGCGAGCCTTGCGTTGCAGCCGTTGGTCGATCAGGGAATCATCAATACCACGGGCGTCATCGTCAACAATGCCACGGGCATCTCCGGCGCTGGCCGAGCGCTCAAGCACTCGAGCATGTTCTGCACTGTCGACGAGAACTACGAGGCCTACGGCTTGATCGACCATCGCCACACGCCCGAGATCGAACAAGTTGTCGGAGCCCAGGTGTTGTTCACGCCCCATCTTGCTCCGATGAACCGCGGCATTTTCTCCACGTGCTACGCCCGTCCTGCCGACGGTGTGAAGGTGACCACCGAGTCGTTGCTGGCCACGCTGGCGCGCACATATGCCAACGAGCCATTCGTGGTGGTGCGGCCAACGCCACCTTCCACGAAAGCAACGCTCGGTACCAATTCCGTGCATCTGTCGGCGCGCTTCGACGCGCGTACCGGCGCCGTAGTGGTGCTGTGCGCGCTCGACAACCTCGCCAAAGGTGCCAGTGGTGGTGCGGTGCAAGCCGCAAACGTAGCGCTCGGCTTACCCGAGACTGCGGGCCTCGCGACCGTGGGGTTGTACCCATGAGCGGCAGCATTGTCACCAGCTCAACGCCTGCCCTCAAAGCCGATGTGCTCCTCGAGGCGCTGCCGTACATTCGTCGTTTTGTCGGGCGCACCGTTGTCGTGAAGTACGGCGGCAACGCCCTCGCCGGGTCCTCCGATGGCGATGCTTTGTCGTTGTTCGCTCAAGACATCGTGTTGATGCACGCAGTCGGGATGAAGCCAGTTGTCGTGCATGGCGGCGGCCCGCAAATCAGTGCGCTCATGACGCGCCTCGGCAAGGTCACCGAGTTCCGCAACGGACTTCGGGTGACCGATGCAGAGACGGTCGACATTGCGCGAATGGTGCTCGTCGGTCAGGTGAACCCACAGATCGTCGCCGCTATCAACGTGCATGGCCCGCTGGCTGTTGGCGTCTCCGGTGCCGACGCCGGGCTCATCGTTGCTGCGCCACGCGATGCCGATCTTGGTTTCGTCGGCGACGTCACGTCGGTGAACCCAACCATCGTGAATCGACTGCTCAACGAAGACCTCATTCCTGTCATCGCCACTATCGGCAGCGACGCATCTGGGCAGGCGTACAACATCAACGCCGACACGGTGGCGGGTGCCATCGCTGAGGCGCTCGGTGCCGAGAAGCTTGTCTATCTCACCGACATCGAGGGGCTACGCCGCGTCGTCAGCGATGCGGAGTCGCTTATTCGCCAGACCACCCCCGACGAACTCGACGCGCTCATGGCCGATGGCACGATTGCCGGCGGGATGATTCCTAAGGTCGAGAGCTGCGTCAAGGCCGTACGCAATGGCGTCGGCCGAGCGCACATCCTTGATGGTCGCATCCCACATGTTTTGCTTCTTGAAGTGTTCACCGATGACGGCATCGGAACGATGGTCCACGGAGGTGGCGAATGAGCGCACATAGTTTCGATGCACAGGGGCAGCACTGCCCGTTCATCCCCGTGTTCGGCGCGCCGCAGGTGATGTTCGAGCGTGGCCTCGGCACCGAGTTGTGGGACACCGACGGCAAGCGCTATCTCGACTTTCTCGGAGGCCTTGCTGTCACGGCTTTGGGTCACTCGAATCCAGTCATTGCCGCTGCGATTTGTGAGCAGGCCTCCACGCTGATGCATGTCTCCAATCTGTTCGCTAATCCGGTAGCCACCGAGGCGGCCCAGATGGTCAATGCGCTGCTGCACGAGTGCACCGGTGCCTTCGGGCAAACCTTCTTCTGTAACTCTGGTGCCGAAGCCAACGAGGCCGCGCTCAAGTTGGCGCGCAAGTTCGGCGGCCGCGGCCGTCACGCGGTGGTGTCGGCGTACGGCAGCTTCCATGGCCGCACCTTGGCTGCTTTGGCCGCCACAGGGCAACCGGCCAAGCACGAGCCGTTCTTTCCAATGCCCGATGGTTTCCGCCACGTAGCGTTCGGCGATATCGATGCGCTGCGCGCCGCAATCGACCCAACGGTCGGCGCCGTACTGATCGAGACGGTGCAGGGTGAAGGTGGTGTTGTGCCAGCGCCCGCCGGCTACCTGCGTGCTATTCGCGATCTCTGCGACGAGCGCGGCATGTTGATGATGATCGACGAAGTGCAGACCGGCTTTGCCCGCACAGGCCGTTGGTTTGGCTTTCAGCATCACGATGTCGTTCCCGATGTAGTCACCATGGCCAAAGCAATGGGCAATGGCTTCCCTGTCGGCGCAATGTGGGCGCGGGTCGAGGTTGCATCGGCGTTCCAGCCTGGGGATCACGGCAGCACATATAGCGGCACGGCCATCGCCACGGCGGCCGTTCGCGCCGTCATCAACGAAATGCGCCGAATCGACGCGCCTGCTCTGTCCGCCTCAAAGGGCGCGTACTTGGCGAGCAAGCTGGCGGTCGTTCCGGGCGTCGTCGATGTGCGCGGTCAGGGCTTGTTGCTCGCCGCCGAACTTGGGGCCGGCGTCGATGCGAAAGCGGTCTACACCGAACTCCTCAAGCGCGGCGTCGTCACCAATGCTGTGACGGCCACGGCCATTCGCTTTGCGCCGCCAATCACGGTGAGCCACGCAGAGATCGACGAGGTCGTCGCTGTGATGACCGAGGTGCTTGCGTGAGCCTTCGCCATCTCCTCGAGATCCCCGATCTCGCCGCCGCCGAGATCCAGCAGGTACTCCACCTCAGCGAGCGGCCAATAGCGTCCTTTGGTGCGCCGCTGAGCGGCCAAGGTGTTGCGCTCATCTTCGAGAAGCCATCGAATCGCACGCGTCACAGCATGGAGATGGCGGTCGTGCAACTTGGTGGACACCCGGTGTACACCCGCGGAGAAGAAGTTGGTTTCGATACTCGCGAGAGTGTCGAAGACATCACCCGCATCATGCAGGGATACCACGGCGTGTTGGCGGCGCGGGTCTTCCATCACCATGTGGTCCAGCGCATGGCGGCGGTGAGCGCAGTACCGATTGTCAACATGCTCAGCGATCACAGCCACCCACTGCAGGGGCTAGCCGATGTACTCACGATGACCCAAGAGTGGGGCTCGCTCGCCGACCGCACTGTTGCGTATGTGGGCGACTTCAACAACGTTGCCCGGTCGCTCTCCGAAGCGTGCGTGATGCTCGGCGCCCATGTACGTCTTGGTTGCCCCACTGGCTTCGATGCGCCGCAGGCCGAACTGACCCGCATATCTAGTTTGGGCGACGGCACCATCTCCCAATTCGTGGACCCATCGGTCGCAGTCCTCGGCGCTCATGCCGTGCACACCGACACCTGGATCTCCATGGGCCAAGAATCGCAAAAGGCCGAGCGGCGCGAAATCTTCTCGGCGTACCAAGTGACCGACTCTTTGATGGCCGGCGCAGCACCAGGCGCAGTGTTTATGCATTGCCTGCCGGCATACCGGGGCAACGAGGTCGCTGCAAGCGTCATCGATGGCCCATCGTCGCGAGTGATCCAACAGGGTCACAATCGAATGCATTCCGCGCGAGGCCTCCTCGCCTTTCTGCTGGGAGCACGTTCATGACCACAAAGGTGCAACGCCAAGATTGCGTACAGCGGTTGATCGGTAAGTATTTGGTCACAAGCCAGCCGCAACTGCTCGACCTTTTGGCCGCCGAGGGAATTTCCGCAACTCAGGCCACTGTTTCGCGCGACCTCGAAGACATCGGCGCAGTCAAAGTGAGGGTGCAAGGCGGCGACACCGTCTACGCAATCCCCGAATACGAGCACGCTCGCATCGCACCCGAAGATCAACTTCGCCGAGTGATGGGCGAGTGGGTTGCCGAGGTGCGTCACGCCCACCACAACGTGGTGATCCGCACTCCACCAGGATGCGCGCACGTGGTGGCCTCGGCTCTCGACAGGTCGGGCATCAAAGGTGTGCTCGGCACCGTGGCAGGCGACGACACGCTGCTCGTGATCGCCGACGAAACAACCACCGGCGCCAAGCTCGCAGCAAAGCTACGCGACCTCGCAGGCGTCGATGCGGTGCGGCCATGAGCAACCTCGAGTCTGAAGCCCATGGCAAGACACTGTGGCACGGCCGCTTCGAAGGTGGTCCAGCCGCCGAGCTGATGGCGTTCACCGAGAGCCTTTCGTTCGACCGTCGCCTGTGGCCCGACGACATCGCTGGCTCGCGCGCGCACGTGCGTGGCCTCGCGCACGCAGAGCTCATTACTGACGCCGAACGCGATGCGGTGCTTACCGCTCTCGATCAGGTCGCCAACGAAATGCAATCCGGCGCGTTCGCGTTCGCGGAGAGCGACGAAGACATTCACACTGCCGTCGAGCGTCGGGTCACCGAACTCGCTGGCCCTGCGGGCGCCAAGCTGCACACCGGCCGCAGCCGCAACGATCAGTCAGCCACCGATGTTCGGCTCTGGGTAAAGCGTGAACTCGTGGTCGTCGCAGAACGCATCGTCGCGTTGCAGCAGGTGTTGCTCAATCGCGCAATTGAAGCCAAAGGTGTCTACCTGCCCGGCTATACACACATGCAGCGCGCACAGCCGGTGCTCCTTGCGCATCATCTCTTGGCGCATGGTTGGGCGCTCACTCGCGACCTCCAGCGCATTCAGGGCACCCTCGAGCGTGTCGACGTGTCGCCACTCGGCGCTGGTGCTCTGGCGGGCTCGTCGCTGCCAATCGATCCGCAGTACACGGCCACTCAACTTGGGTTCGCCGCCGTGTTCGATAATTCGCTCGATGCCGTCGGATCGCGTGACCACATCGCCGAGGTGCTCTTCGACCTCACCTTGGTTGCAATCAACCTGTCGCGTCTTGGCGAAGAGTGGGTGCTGTGGACCAGCGAAGAGTTCGGTTTCGCCAAGCTCGACGACGGTTACGCAACCGGATCCTCAATGCTGCCGCAAAAGAAGAACCCCGACATCGCCGAACTCGCGCGCGGTAAGGCCGGTCGAATCATCGGTGACCTCACCGGATTCTTGGCCACGATGAAAGGTCTGCCGCTCAGCTACAACCGCGACTACCAAGAAGACAAAGAGCCGCTGTTCGACGCCATGGATCAGGTGCGCCTCGGATTGGGTGCCATCGCCGGAATGATCGCTACCGCAACCTTCGTCCCTGAGCGCATGCAGGCTGCCGCCGATAGCGAGACCGGGTCGTCCACCGACCTCGCCGAGTGGCTCGTCGTGCAGGGTGTTCCGTTTCGCGAGGCCCACGCCATCGTCGGTGCACTCGTGCGCGAGGCGTTGGCAGGAACCGCCAGCTTGCGCGAATTGGTCGCCAATCATCCACGACTCGGTGCCGAACCTGCAGCACTTGTGGGCCCCGGCGTGTCCGTCACACGGCGCACGTCGCCAGGTGGTGCCGGGCCAGTGCCCGTTGCAGTGCAACTGCAGCACTTCACCGAAACGTTGGCCGCATGGCAAACGTGGTTGGGTGCGCACGGATGAACCTTCGACTCCTCGTCCGTTCTGCCGCCTAAGGTCGGCCGATGTCGTTTGTGCATCAAATCCGTGTTCGCTATGGCGAGTGCGATATGCAAAAGGTCGTCTTCAACGCCCACTACATGGCCTATTGCGACGACGCAGTCGATACCTGGTTTCGATCCGAACTCACCCCCGACAACACCGGCTTCGAATCGCTTGGCTTTGACTTCATGCTCAAGTCGGCCGCCATCACGTGGCATGCTCCGCTTCGCTTCGGTGAAACCGCCGACCTGCGTTGTTCAGTAGCGCGATTCGGTAACTCCAGCTTCGACGTCAGCATCGCGGGCTCGGCCAGCGGTGCGCAGCGGTTCGAAGCGACCATCACCTACGTCAGCGTCACGCCGGGCACAACGACGCCCGCGCGTGTGCCTGAGCTGGTTCGTGAGCGCCTCGGTGGAGTCGATCAGTAGGGCTGTAGCCACTCGATGTCGGCGCCGTGATAGCCCACCTCGGCGAGAACCTCTTCGTGACCACCTGGCCAGGTGGTCAGGCGCACGTTGGCGCGTTGTGGCGTGTGTGGCTCCATGCGGAGCCAGAGCAGCGGGCTGTGAGCCGTTGCGAGTTGTCCCGCGGTCTCCAGCGCAGCGCGCACCGTGGCTCGTGTCGACTGGGGCAGGTATTGCCACACAATCGAATGGAACACCACCGTCGCGACCCCGATGGTTGGACCGGCAGCGAGCTCTTGAGCTAACCAAGTGCCAGCATCGGCTCGTGTGATGTCCATTGGGGTTCGGGCGGCAATCGCGAGAGCCCGACGCAGCCGATCGACGCGCTCTGCTTGGTCGGGCCACACGAACGAAAGCATGGTGAGCTGACCCTCGGCGTTGGTCGCATCGATGGGGGAGATGTCGCTACCTCGTCGCCGAGCCACCCGTACGTTGCCCCCGAGATCTGGCGGCGGGGTCCTCCACCACGTCTGATCAAATCGCACATCGCTCGCCGGGTTAGCCAGCGCCGACGAACCAGTGTCATAGAAGTACTCGTCCCACCGAGACAGCAATCCCGCTGAGCAGCCGATCTCCAACAGGTCAAGCGCGCATTGGTGGCGGCGAGCAATCAGCGCAAACGCCGAGGCCAACACTGCGGCGCGCCCCACTTCGTTGGTCTGCACATTGCGCTGCAGCCCAGCGAGAAACTCGCGTCGATGGGTCTGCGCCACCTGCAAGAAGTCGTCAGATATGTCCTCGCCCTTCCACGCTCCGCCGCACGATCCGTACCAACGAGCGAGAGTGGGTGCCGCCCCGGAAAGCGCCAGACGGTGCGCTGTAGCGAGATACCGCAGAGGAACCGCGTCGTGCACAGGCGTGGCGCTGACGCCTTCAAGCAGTTCTGCCGTCACGCCGCCGCTTTGGTAGTCGTCGATCAAACCAGTAAGCAACGCGCCATAGAGCGGCGAGCCAGCGTTGGTGCATGAGAGCGCCTGCGCCTCAAGCGACTCCAGCAAGGTGAAAGTCTTGGCCTTCACTGGTCGAGGGCAATATCAACGACAACCGACGGGTCCGACAACCCGCCAAACGTCGGCAAACTCAGAGAATGGCGCACAAGACGCAAAGCTAGTCTCAAAATGCACTGGTGCGATGGTTGCCTTGAGGTGGCAACATAGACCCTGATATGGATCTCCTCACCGACCTCGACGCTCGTGGACTTATCCACGACTCCACCGATCGTGCCGCTCTTGGCGCACGTCTAGCCGCTGGGCCGCTGAGCGTCTATGTGGGCTTCGACCCCACTGCCGACTCATTGCACGTGGGCCATCTTGTCGGCCAGTTGTACCTGCGCAGGTTCCAACAGGCTGGCAACAAGCCCTTCCCGCTCGCTGGCGGAGCTACGGGCATGGTCGGCGATCCATCCGGACGTAGTGAAGAGCGAAACCTGCTCGACATCGACACGCTGCGGCACAACGTGTCGCGCATCGAAGCCCAGCTTCAGCGCTTACTCGACTTCAGCCCGGGCAAGTACCAGGCCAAGCTCGTGAACAATGCCGATTGGACCGAACCGCTCACGCTGCTCGACTTTCTGCGCGACGTCGGCAAACACGTGACCATCAATCAGATGTTGGCCAAAGACTCGGTCCGCAGCCGCCTTGAGACTGATAATGGCCTTTCGTTTACCGAATTCACCTACTCCCTGCTGCAAGCCAACGATTATCGGCACCTCTACGAGCACGAGGGCGTCGAGCTGCAGGCCGGTGGCTCTGATCAGTGGGGCAACATCGTTGCTGGCGTCGATCTGATTCGACGCAACTTGGGCAAATCCGCCCACGCAATGACTCATCCCCTCGTGACCAAGAGCGACGGCACCAAGTTTGGCAAGTCCGTCGGGGGAGCCGTTTGGCTCGACGCCGACAAGACCTCGCCCTACCAGTTCCGCCAGTTTTGGATCCAAGTCGATGATGTGATGGTTGCTCGATACCTCCATATGTTCTCGTTGCAGCCGTTAGCGGACACCTTGAGCGTGATCGAGCAGCACGAAACGGCTCCAGAGCGCCGTGTTGCCCAGCGCACGCTCGCCGACGAGCTCACCACGCTCGTACACGGCGCTGAAGCGCTCGAGGCGGCTCGGGCCGCCACCGATGTGTTGTTTGGGGGAGACCCATCCTTAGCGTCCGAGGCAACACTCGCTGCGGTCGCGCGCGAAGTCCCGTCATCTGTTGTTTCCCGTGCCGCCCTCGACGATCTAGTTGGCGTTCTTGTTGGGGCCGGCCTGGCTACCTCAAACGGCGATGCGCGCCGAACCTTGCAACAAAAGGGCTTCCGCGCCAACGGCGTGCAGTTGGCAGAAGACACCCAGCTCACAGGCCTGAATCTGCTCCACGGACGGTACCTGTTGCTCCGCAAAGGCAAGACCAATCACCACTTGCTTGAAATTTCTTGACGAAGAGGTTGTTGTAATTCGCCCCTCGGGATAAAGTTTCATCCCGCTTCGGAAGGCCGAAAAGCCCCGAACGTGACACCAACTCCCGCAAGGGTGTGTGTCGCTAGAGCTACGGCTCCTTGAAAACGGAAGAGAAGACTGAACGATAGTGCGGGCAGCACATCGCACTTTTGCGATGGAGCTGCTTGTCAATTCCGGCCAGACCAACGTCTGGCCAAACTAATAATTAAGAAGAGCAGGACATGATGCTGGCACCAGGCTATTCCCCTGGATGCATCATGGCTCTCAAAACGAACGAAGCTCGAGCAATCGAGCAAGTTCTTGTCGGAGAGTTTGATCCTGGCTCAGGACGAACGCTGGCGGCGTGCTTAACACATGCAAGTCGAACGGGATCCAAGTAGTAGCAATACTACGGAAGATCTAGTGGCGAACGGGTGAGTAACACGTGAGGAACCTACCCCGGACTCAGGGATAACAGACGGAAACATCTGCTAATACCTGATGCCGTCGGAGCATCACATGGTGCACTGACGAAAGAATCTCGGTTCGGGAGGGCCTCGCGGCCTATCAGCTTGTTGGTGGGGTAACGGCCTACCAAGGCGTCGACGGGTAGCTGGTCTGAGAGGATGATCAGCCACACTGGGACTGAGACACGGCCCAGACTCCTACGGGAGGCAGCAGTGGGGAATCTTGCGCAATGGGCGAAAGCCTGACGCAGCAACGCCGCGTGCGGGATGAAGGCCCTAGGGTTGTAAACCGCTTTCAGTAGGAACGAAAATGACGGTACCTGCAGAAGAAGGTGCGGCCAACTACGTGCCAGCAGCCGCGGTGACACGTAGGCACCAAGCGTTGTCCGGATTTATTGGGCGTAAAGAGCTCGTAGGCGGTTTAGTAAGTCGGGTGTGAAAACTCTGGGCTTAACCCAGAGCCGCCACTCGATACTGCTGTGACTTGAGTTCGGTAGGGGAGCAGGGAATTCCTAGTGTAGCGGTGAAATGCGCAGATATTAGGAGGAACACCGGTGGCGAAGGCGCTGCTCTGGGCCGATACTGACGCTGAGGAGCGAAAGCGTGGGTAGCAAACAGGATTAGATACCCTGGTAGTCCACGCCGTAAACGTTGGGCACTAGGTGTGGGTTCCAACCAACGGAATCCGCGCCGTCGCTAACGCATTAAGTGCCCCGCCTGGGGAGTACGGCGGCAACGCTAAAACTCAAAGGAATTGACGGGGGCCCGCACAAGCAGCGGAGCGTGTTGCTTAATTCGATGCAACGCGAAGAACCTTACCTGGGCTTGACATGCTAGGAAAAGCAGTAGAGATACTGTGTCCTTCGGGGCCTAGCACAGGTGGTGCATGGCTGTCGTCAGCTCGTGTCGTGAGATGTTGGGTTAAGTCCCGCAACGAGCGCAACCCTTATTCTATGTTGCCAGCACGTAATGGTGGGGACTCGTAGGAGACTGCCGGGGTCAACTCGGAGGAAGGTGGGGACGACGTCAAGTCATCATGCCCCTTATGTCCAGGGCTGCAAACACGCTACAATGGCCGGTACAAAGGGCTGCAAGCTCGTGAGAGTAAGCGAATCCCATAAAGCCGGTCTCAGTTCGGATTGAAGGCTGCAACTCGCCTTCATGAAGCTGGAGTTGCTAGTAATCCCGGATCAGCACGCCGGGGTGAATACGTTCCCGGGCCTTGTACACACCGCCCGTCACACCACGAAAGTCGGCAACACCCGAAGCCGGTGGCCTAACCCTTAGGGGAAGGAGCCGTCGAAGGTGGGGTCGGTGATTGGGGTGAAGTCGTAACAAGGTAGCCGTACCGGAAGGTGCGGCTGGATCACCTCCTTTCTAAGGAGAGTATTCTCAGCTGTTGGTCACCTTTGTGTGACCCAGATTGAGACACTCCTAGTTGGTGCACTATCGGATCAGTCTTGCGTTGCACGTCAATTGTAGGTTTACCTCTTGAACGTGTCCCGTTGGACTGATCTTGTCTTCTCTTCCGTTTTGAGGGAGTTATTCCCTCCACGCCGGCATGAGCTCGTCGATTCGACGACTCCTCTGCTACGACGTGTGGCAGGCGCTTGTACAGGCCTCCACGTTGTGTGTGCGCCCCTTGAGAACTGCAGAGCAAGCACGAGCATTTTTATTTGTTCTTCCAAGCTAATAAGAGCCAACGGTGGATGCCTTGGCACCAAGAACCGATGAAGGACGTGAGTGACTGCGAAAAGCCACGGGGAGTCGTCTACTAGACATTGATCCGTGGATGTCCGAATGGGGAAACCCACCACTCGTCATGGAGTGGTACTCCGGTCTGAATATATAGGACCGGTAGAGGGAACCGGGGGAATTGAAACATCTCAGTACCCCGAGGAAAGGAAAGCAACAGCGACACCCTTAGTAGCGGCGAGCGAAAAGGGTAGAGGCTAAACCGTGTCTGTGTACAAGCCTGGTGGCATTGCAGACGCGGGGTCGTGGGACAAAGACGTACGACACCAGACGTATAACGAAGTTACAAAATTGCTATGTAGGAAAGCGGTTCTGGAAAGGCCGGCCACAGTGGGTAATAGCCCCGTATCCGAAACGTACGCAATCTTCGCTTTGTATCCCAAGTAACGCCGAGACCGAGCAAATCGGCGTGAATCTGCGGGGACCACCCCGTAAGCCTAAGTATTCCTTGGTGACCGATAGTGAACCAGTACCGTGAGGGAAAGGTGAAAAGCACCCCGGGAGGGGAGTGAAATAGTACCTGAAACCGTTGGTTTACAAACAGTCAAAGAGTCGTCATCTTCGGATGGCCTCGATGGCGTGCCTTTTGAAGAATGATCCTACGAGTTACGGTATGTGGCAAGGTTAACCCGTGAGGGGGAGCCGAAGCGAAAGCGAGTCTGAATAGGGCGTTGAGTCGCATGCTGTAGACCCGAAGCCAAGTGATCTATCCATGGCCAGGTTGAAGCGGGGGTAAGACCCCGTGGAGGACCGAACACACGTCAGTTGAAAATGGCGGTGATGAGCTGTGGATAGGGGTGAAAGGCCAAACAAACTTGGTGATAGCTGGTTCTCCTCGAAATGCATTTAGGTGCAGCGTCACATGTTCAGTACCGGAGGTAGAGCACTGAATGGGTAAGGGGTCCTACAAGATTACCGACCCCAATCAAACTCCGAATGCCGGTACTCCAGAGTGTGGCAGTGAGACTACGGGGGATGAGCTTCGTTAGTCGAAAGGGAAACAGCCCAGACCATCAGCTAAGGCCCCTAATTCAGGACTAAGTGGAAAACGATGTGGGACTGCTTAGACAGCCAGGAGGTTGGCTTAGAAGCAGCCATCCTTAAAAGAGTGCGTAATAGCTCACTGGTCGAGTGGTCCTGCGCGGACAATTTAACGGGGCTCAAGTCCTGAGCCGAAGCTATGGACTTCTACATCTGTAGGAGTGGTAGAGGAGCGTCGATGGTGCAGTGAAGCAGAGGGAGAACCCTTTGTGGAGCGCCATCGAGCGAGAATGTAGGAATGAGTAGCGAGAGAGGGGTGAGAAACCCCTCCGCCGAAAGCCTAAGGGTTCCTGGGGAAGGCTAATCCTCCCAGGGTGAGTCGGGAGCTAAGGCGAGGCCGCGAGGCGTAGTCGATGCACAACTGGTTGATATTCCAGTACCGCCGTATTCGCGTAAAGCCCAATATTGGCGACTTGGGGGCTGTCTTCGGACGATCCCAACGAGCTGGTTGCGGGTAACTGAAGGGGGACGCAGGAAGGTAGGTGAACCGGAGCGATGGTAGTCTCCGGGTAAGCGTGTAGGAGGATCCCGATGAGAGTTGGGGTCATAACTCTGAGGCGTGATGCCGATCCGATTCAGGAGAAGTCACTGATCCTATGCTGCCAAGAAAATCCCAGCAGTGAGTTAATACGGCGCCCGTACCCCAAACCGACACAGGTAGGCAGGTAGAGAATACTAAGGCGAGCGGGAGAACTATGGTTAAGGAACTCGGCAAATTGCATCCGTAACTTCGGGAGAAGGATGACCCTATTAGGGTGACGATCTTTACGATCCGAGCTCGAGGGGGTGGCACAGACCAGGGGGTAGCGACTGTTTACCAAAATCACAGCAGCGTGCCAAGCCGTAAGGCGATGTATACGCTGTGACTCCTGCCCAATGCTGGAAGGTCACGGGGAACGGTTAGTCGAAAGGCGAAGCTGTGAACCTAAGCCCCAGTGAATGGCGGCCGTAACTATAACGGTCCTAAGGTAGCGAAATTCCTTGTCGGGTAAGTTCCGACCTGCACGAATGGAGTAACGACTTCCCCACTGTCTCAACCATAGACCCGGCGAAATTGAAGTACGAGTAAAGATGCTCGTTAGTTGCGGAAGGACGAAAAGACCCCATGGACCTTCACTATAACTTGGTGTTGAGTTTTGATCTGCGTTGTGTAGGATAGGTGGGAGACTTGGAAGCAGTGGCGCCAGCCATTGTGGAGTCATCGTTGAAATACCACCCTACGTATATTGGGACTCTAACTTAGGTCCATTATCTGGATCAGGGACAGCGCCAGGCGGGTAGTTTGACTGGGGCGGTCGCCTCCTAAAATGTAACGGAGGCGCCCAAAGGTTCCCTCAGACTGGTTGGCAATCAGTCGTCGAGTGCAATGACAAAAGGGAGCTTGACTGCGAGACTGACAGGTCGAGCAGGTGCGAAAGCAGGGCATAGTGACCCGGCCATGGCGTGTGGAAGCGTGGTCGCTCAACGGATAAAAGGTACCCTGGGGATAACAGGCTAATCTCTCCCAAGAGTCCATATCGACGGAGAGGTTTGGCACCTCGATGTCGGCTCATCGCATCCTGGGGCTGAAGCAGGTCCCAAGGGTTGGGCTGTTCGCCCATTAAAGCGGTACGCGAGCTGGGTTCAGAACGTCGTGAGACAGTTCGGTCTCTA